>Ga0255762_10000147_pt1 | contig 61072 bp, 28 predicted proteins | sample 101ome_16_FD_179962 | JGI IMG/M metagenome (GOLD analysis project Ga0255762, IMG submission 179962) | Coastal salt marsh microbial communities from the Groves Creek Marsh, Skidaway Island, Georgia - 101401AT metaG (version 2) | ecosystem: Environmental > Aquatic > Marine > Intertidal zone >...
TGATACGTGGGTCAATTCCAATAACTTTTGTGTTTGAATGTCAAATAGTGACCAACCAATAGTTTTGGTTGAAATGTCTAACCCCAATACCTTTGGAGTATTCTTCAAATTGTTTCTCATATTTCTTAGAAATCGAACTTTATCGTGTACTGTTGTACCCCCACTCTCTTTTCAGGGGATTGTACCTTAGACATAATCATAAGGTCTTTGTCCGAATTATAAAGTCCAACTTCGGTAACATAAGGTGAGTTACCTGTCCATGTAGGATTCGAACTATCTAAAAATTGTGTCTGACCTAAGTTGACTTGATAGTTCATTACATATATTGTGGCTGCGATATCGGACTTTAATGTTCCGTAGAAGAAGAACTCATCACCGAAGTTTAACTGTGAGTCACCCGTCTGTGGAATATCAATATAATTCTCTAATACATAAGAAGAACCTGCGTCATAATTTTCTTTTGTGATTTGGAATGTTTTGGACGCCATATTAGATTCAGAGATGTAAGAACCTGAAGTGATACCCGAAATTTGTGATGTCATATCAATCTCCTTCCAATTTTCAGGAGTCGGTCTCGAACCTGTCGTAGTCTTTTGTACCAACATAACCAATTTGTTTGCACTAAAACCATCTGGGTTGCCTGATGGTGAATCATTTAAGAATGGAAACTCAGGACCGAAACTTACAGTAACGTTTTTGCTTGTACCGTCACCACAACCCGCTTCCTCACCAGTAATAGTAATATAGTAGTTACAGTGTAACGAGTCAGTAAATGCAGTATTATTAAATCTATATGTGACCCACAATGTTTCGTTAGAACCGGTTAAGATACCCTGATATCCTGTTGTAACTGAGTCAGAGTTAGTTGGTGAAATATACCCTAACTTAGGTGCTGGTAATGTCCAGTTTCTATTTGATTTGTAGTTTAATGCCGCAACTAATTCTTCATCATCGATTACAACAATCTTCAAATCAGGGAAGACCTTACCCACTCTGTTTGGATATCCATTGATGTCTGTGTTCGTATCCCATAAGTGGTAATATCTAATACCTGGGTCATTCATATTTGAATTAGGTGTCGACATTATGTAGTGAGGTGTGAACAAACCTAACGTATCATAACCAGCAGGGTCAGTGTAGAATGTTTCACCCATTGTACCACCTGTTGATTTATGCCACATCAACCATGGAATATCTAAGTTGAAGTTACGTGCGGCACCTGTATCACTTGCCAATGTCTTTGATGTATCTCTATTCTTTTGGGCTAATTTCTCACCGTAGAAATTATCAATGGCGTTATTAGTATAGTGGATAATAGCAATAGACTTTTGGTCTGATGGTTTAACATTAACCTTCTCACTGAAAGAATTGTAATAATAAGTCGAATCAGAATCTGTCTGACCACTATCACTATGGTACCCTAAGTACTCTTTGGTACCTGTGTATCCTGTTGAACCGAAGTAACTAAACCCTAAGTCATTGATTGTAAAACCGGCTGGTGACTCAGTCCACGGAATGTTCATATTCCATATTTTAACATCTTCACCTGTAGTACAGTTTGTTTCAAAATTCAAATCTTGAGCTTGGATGTAAGATAGTGGAGTGTTTGAATCATAAATCTCAGTCATTTCTGATGGGAAGAAGTATAATCTACCATTACCATTTAATGACATACTTGAAAAATCAGGTAAGTCTCTATCTACCTCAACAGTAATACTACCCGATGTTGCTTGTGTTGAACCATTAATACTTTCAACTCTATACACTAACATTGGGAAATTTCCTGACCACTCGTTACAATCGGCTGAACCATCCATCCAAATAGCAACATAATCACCGGCTTGAGTATCAGCAGAAAATGATGTACCACAATTAGAGAATGATGCGGTAAATGTTTTACCTGAATTCAAGTTGGCTAAGTTGACAATCCAATTAGAAGACTTCACATAAGTTGAAGATGATTGGTGGTAAAAAGAACCTGTAGTTCCTGTGAAGAACCCTCTCGGAGCCGCACTATTATAGATTTCATCAACTTCAGGTTTAGAGAATGGAATACCAAAGAATGATGTTTTACTCGAATCAATATACAAAGGATATTTGATATTCAATTGGTTTTTTTCAGGGATTGAAGTCTTATTCTGAGCGTTAAACGCAGGTGATAAGACTTCCAACGATGAAAGGTTTGCATTTTCGATACAATCATAACAAACTTCACTATCACCCACTTGGAAATAACTGATGTTAAAATCTCCTCGTGAGATAGCTCTACGACCGGCGTCAGTAATTACTGAGTTAATTAATGCTGAAGTATCTTTTATAATGTATCCCATATGTTTATAAATACCTTATTGGTTCTTTTTATTTTAGTTAAATGGACTCGTTGATACGTCTTGATTAGTACCACCACTACCTGTTGCAGTACCACAACTCGTTCCGTTTATTGTTACGTTTTGTACACCGACACTATAGTAATTATACCCATAAACAGGACAAGACGAATCACGAGGTAATAAATTCGATACTGTGAATGTATCCACACCACTTACAGTACCTCCTGATATTGTAATATCAAGTGTTTTAGTAAACCCTGAATTATTCCATCCATTCACATAAGAACCACCACAAGACCTTTGACCACTACTTGTACTCAGTGATTCATTGGTAGCGTCTATAGATGCTGCACCACTTACTGATGTAGTACTACCTGAGGTGAATGTGGCATTTTGAGTAGAAGTATAATATTCAGTAAAGAAGTTTGTGATAATAATCTTACCACTTACAGATACCCCATTCGGTAATGCAGGTGTCACTGACGCTGTCCAATTCACTGTTTTAGATTTGTATAATTGTGCATTACTATTTGTACTTGTCGATGTAGTAAGTTGTAACGTATATACAGTAGCATTACTTCCCGAACCAATGGTAAAGTTTCTTGTGATTACAGTATTGTTAGAATCTTTGATATATACCGTACCATTTCCTGAAGGTAAGTTTGTAAACGTCGCAGAACTTTGATAAGTCACACCATCTAATGAGTATACAATAGGACCTACACCACCCCACGCATTTACAGTGACAGTACCATTATTAGAACCAACACATGTTTCATCCGTCTTCGTCACGGTGGCATTTAATCCAACAGTCACACAAGTGCCAGTATTCAATAACCATGTAAAACTCGAACCTAATTGGTTCCACGTTCCTGTTGGAATATTTTTATTACTATTCTGAACTAAGTATCCTGGTGTGAATCCACTAACATCCCATCTTGATTGTGACGTATTATATACAATATCAAAAGATGAACCACTCCATGATGGTTTTCCATTGATAATACCTTGGTAGTCAAATTCGTACTGGTCGTAAGATTCTTGATTTTTAGTTAAACATACTGTAGATGGGTATGTTGGGCTTGGTGTCGCACTTGGAGTTGGTGTTGGTGATGGACTTAATGCAGGTGGTGGACCTGCAACCACACAACTCGCAATATCCGTAAAATCACCATAATAATCAGTAACCGTTGCTGTGTATGTTCCAGGTACAACATTTAAGATTTTTGTGACATCTCTTGCACCTGTAGACCATTCAATAGTATATGGAGGAGTACCACCAGTGATGAATATTTCCATTGAACCATTCACACCAGTACTCGAATCTGTAGTCACACAATTTACCCCTAACGGGTAAACCGTATAAACTCCACAACTATTATTTGTTACTGTATCACTCATTATTGTTATAAATATCTTTTATAAAATTACTTTTGGAAAAATTTGATGATTAGGTCGTTTCCATCATTAAAATAATTACCATATGGGGAATGCTTCATTTCATTCCAATTACCATTATAATATCTGTTTTGTGTACGAACACTGTAACCGATAGTGTAAGAACTGTTAGAAGTATCAGTCCATCCAAAACTATCCATAGCAGCTGTCATACTGAAACCATAAGAGACTCTATTACCGGTAATAGAGTCGAAACCATCAAAATCAGGTACCCTAAATATATTATAGATATATAACGCACACTTACTATATGGATTATTCGGATTACCACTCCACAAATCGCCATCGATAATTGCAATGTACCAATTAGAGGTTCCACCTGACGGTATCAGTTCTAAAGCACTCGAAAAATCTTGATATGAATTATAACTGGTTGTGATAATAGGATTCGCGTATTTTGGTAACTGTATGGACCTGAACGTCCAAAATTCTTTATTCCCTGAAGAATTATATATTTGATTACCATTTGAATCAACAAACGGGGCTCCCCCTAAGTTATAATTAACAAAGGTACGACTGGCAGTAGAACTATTACTCGGATAGTTAGATATTTTACCATAAACAGGTTCAAAATAAAGAGCACCACCTAAATACGGAACCATATAATTATAATCACCATCATTTTGATTAATACCAAAAACTACCCTATCATAGTAACCTCCACTAATTAAAGCATCACTTGAAGTAGCCTTTCTCGTCGTATAAGTACCAAGATTCCATTCATACCCCCAATAATTTACGGGACCAGTATACTTACTTGCCTGAGGTAATGAACTACCACCAAACGCAGCCGGCGGTGTAGGTAACATTGAAGCCATTGTCGATACTTTCATATAAGACGTTTCAGCTTTTGGAGAATTAGGTGTTAAGTCAACAATATCTTTACCACATTTGTGGCAAAATAAAGTTCTTCCTTCCCCTAACCCACTACCGTCATTAGATACTAATAAAGAATTTTGTGTTACAGTTTTACTTGCATTGTAATTAGTATTAAGATAGTCATTTAAGACATCATAATATTGTACTTGAGATACACCAGGTATAGGTCCTTCCGCACTCATAACATAATCGAATACAGTATCTCTTAATGCAAAAATAGACGCTTGATTTTCAGTCGGACAGTTCTGACAGATATCATCACCAGTAATAATACTTGTACTACCATTACTACAGGTAGTTTCTACTTGATAGTAATAAGTTCTGAATGGAGATGGGTCAACATCCATATCATACCACGTCCCAACATAAGGAGCAACAGTGGCTTTCAAAACCCACGGTCCATTACTACTATCTGACCTATAAATTTTATAAGACACAGCATTAGTACTGGTCGTCCATGTTATCTTAATTCTTGCGGATTCTGCCATAATACTTATTTATTTACTAACCCCAAATGAAGTCAGTCATATATTCATTCTCTACGTTTATGTTACTCGCACCTCTACAAACAGGTGTAGGTGTGGTCAAACTACTATTACATCCCGTACAATTTACATAGAAGATTGAAGGACTGCCAAATACATTAGTCGAAGACGTTGAATAAGTCTGTCCTTGTGGCGGAGTATAAGGTTTACTAAACATACCAACATAATACCAACATGAACCTTGATATGAGAATGATGTATTATAAGGTATCGGACCAACACTCACATCTTGACCAATCATAGTATTTGAACTACAAGATGCATATACAAAGACATTCTGTGGCACACCCTGAGAGGTTGATGGTGTAATAGATGAAGTTATCGTTGGTGTTTGAGTTGGTGTTGGTGTATGTGTCTGAGTATTCGTTGGTGTTTGAGTCGGTGTATATGTTGGTGTGGCAGTTTGAGACTGTGTAGGTGTCGGTGTTGGTGAAAGACATACACAACCTGGGTCTGCGTAAACATTCGCACCATCACCTGATACTATATCAGCACTAACCGCACACACATTAACCCTTTCACGTCCATTTACAAACAAAGAATATGTTAATTTATCACAATCTTCAATTTCAAATTGAGCTCCTCGAGTACCGCCATATAATTCCCAATTCGTACAACACGGAGTAGTGGCACTCGGTGTTGGAGTATACGTTGGTGTAAAGTCAGGTGTACGTGAAATTGTCGGTGTTGGTGTTTGACTAATTTCTGGTGTATCTGAGACCGAAACAGTCGGTGTATGTGTTGGTGTTACCGCTGGTGTTTCTGATGCCGTTGGAGTTGGCGTTTGACTTACAGGTGGGGTATCAGAAAGAGATACAGTTGGTGTGTTAGTAGGTGTAGAGTCAGGTGTACGTGAAATTGTTGGGGTTGGTGTTTGACTAACACCTGGTGTATCCGATACAGAAACAGATGGAGTATTTGTTGGGGTTACGGCAGGTGTTTCTGAAGCAGTTGGAGTTGGTGTTTGACTCACTGGTGGAGTATCAGAAAGAGATACAGTTGGTGTGTTTGTTGGTGTTACCGCAGGAGTTTCTGACGCTGTTGGTGTTGGTGTTGAACTTGAACCAGGAGTATCTGAAGGTGAAACAGTTGGTGTATAAGTTGGTGTAATACTCGGAGTCATTGACTGAGTCATAGTCGGCGTATTAGATGGAGTAACCGTATTTGTTGGTGTGTTACTTGCAGTAATAGATGGTGTAATAGACGCAGTTGGAGTTACCGTTTGAGTAAGGGTTGGTGTTTGTGATGGAGGGTTAGATGGTGTAGGAGCTGGTGTACCCGTCGGAGTATTCGTAGCAGTTGCAGTTGGTGATGAGCCAGGTGTCGCAGAAACAGATATAGTTGGTGTATGTGTTGGTGTAACTGAAGGAGTTGCTGTTTGTGTTGGAGTTACTGTGGGAGTTGCCGTATTCGTTGGAGTCGGTGTACTACTCGGAGTATTTGAAGATACACACACACCACAGGTATTATAGACTCCATTGATTGACATAACGTAGGAGTCAGGTGAACCATCAACATCACTATGATAAGTGAAACATTGAGTTACCTGTCCATTTGGTGTTTGTAATGTGGCTCTGAAGATATCCCCAATAGATATTGGATTTGTATTATATGAAAGGTCTCCATCAACATAAAAATAATTATTGGTATTACACTGTAATAATTTTTTAATATCATTACAACATTCAGGTTGTTCACCAAATACATTAAAACCTACTCTTCCTGTTACCATTTTAGGTTCTTGTTCCACCTTGCCAGTATGTGTTACCTGACAATTCCAAATTTATGTCCCCACTAAGACCATTTACTATATGTAATTCAGTAGTCCCTGTATCTGAAAAGTAAACAGAATTACCCGTCCATGCGGAAATAGATAATTGCTCGGCAACTTTGTCAATGCGGTTCGCTAATCCATAAATAGTTTGACCGTTATAATTTGCACCGGCAAATACTAAACCAACAATCTTTCTTGTACCTGAAAAATCAGCTACCAAAGCAGAACCAGAATCACCACCATACACAGGATAAGGACATATAGAACCTGCAGGTGTTGTTGAAGCACTGGCGTAATATCTTATACAATCACTGAAGTATATGGTTTCATTGACACCTTGATTATTATACTGAATACTTATGGTCGCGGCAACTGATGATGCAAATAACTTCATATCCCCCTCACCTTTAGGTCCTGTTGTACGACCAGCACTAAATAAGTTAATTCCATTGGTAACAAGACTATCAATTTCAGCGGTAGATGCAAATTCCAAAGGTTGAGTCCATCCATTCATACCATATTGTCTGTATGATGTCGTTGAACTAATATCACTTTGGTTTACAGTTGCTAATGCACCATCAACAGAGTTATATTCAGGAGTACCACTGATTGGTACATATCTTTTAACCAGACCAATCGAGTTTTGTAGACCACTGTTACCACTTTCATTAGGTTGAGTCACAAAATTATTCACAATATCTGTGTGTACTCCACTTTGTTGTCTTTCAGAGGCTAAGAACGCATTTTTTACCAATACATGATTATTAGAAACACCAACTAACGAATTAGTCTCAGTATCTACCGCCAAAAACCCTAAAGTACCCACATAACTACCTAAATTAGTGTAATTTGTTACTGAAATACCACCTTGGAGTGGTCTAATCTGGTTTCTATTAGCAGGTGGAGTATTAATCCACGTATAAAAATCTGAAGGGCAATTCTCCATGAAAACGAATTCACCTTCTTCAACATCCGTCTTTAATATTGACCCGTCGACCTCGATTTCTGATGGTAATAACTCATCTTCAGGTATTTCTTCCAATGGTCTTTTTTGTTTTACTGTAAAAACAACTGCATCTTCATCTGTCATCTTACCACCAACCGTTTTCTTTGTAATGGTCACACCCACCACATCCTCAGGGGTTATGTTATGGTAGTGTTTTGTTAGGTCTCTTAATAATTGGTTATCCATATCTTAAAGGTTTGGTATAAACATAAATACTGTGAATGGTCCACCTTCAGTTGGAGTGACACTCGGAGTCGGGGTGTATGTTGGACTCACAGAGATTGATGGTGTATTTGTCGGACTATTAGAAATCGTTGGAGTATTAGTCGGACTTACCGAAATTGTTGGCGTATTTGTTGGACTCACCGAAATGGTAGGTGTATTACTTGGACTTGGTGTTGATGTAATTGCAGGTCCACTACAACAGTTGTTACATATATTTGTTAATGTATATGCTGAAGTTGGATATTGAGGTGGGAATATTACTGTATTTTGTTGTGCACATATAGTAATAGTTGTCGGTACTTTATAGATAATACCATGTGACTGTCTTACAGTACCACATAATGTATCACTACACTCATCATACCAATATTCGAATAATCCTTCCGTACCCAATTTAGTAACTTCTAATTCATATACACTACAATCCTGTAAAATACTTGATGTTGATGGAGTTACTGTATGTGTCGGAGTAACAGTAGGTGTTGAAGTTACCGTAGGGGTTTGGGTTGATAATGGTGTATTAGTTGGTGTAGGACTTGGTGTTCCTCCCGGTGTTTGAGTAACTGTAGATGTTGGTGTAATTGTTGCTGTATTTGACGGTGTCGGTGTATTAGATGACGTTACAGTTGCCGTTTGTGTTGGAGTGAGTGTCGATGTAGGTGTCGATGTTGGAGTTCCACCAGGAGTCTCTGAAGGTGTAACGGTTTGTGTTACCGTTTGGGTTGGTGTATACGTAGGAGTAACACTTGAAGTAATAGACGGAGTAACTGTAACAGTTGGTGTTTGAGTTGCCGTCAATGATGGAGTTACCGATGGTGTCACAGAAGAAGTGATTGAAGGTGTCGGAGTTACTGTTGCCGTTTGAGTAGGGGTATTTGTTGGAGTACCACCTGGTGTCTCAGAAGGAGTTACCGTCTGAGTTGGAGTTGATGTTGGTGTTTCACTTGCAGTTACAGTTGGAGTTACAGAACCCGTAGGTGTATTAGTATTTGTTACCGTCGGAGTCACTGATGAAGTAACCGATGGTGTTGGCGTAATAGACGATGATGGAGTCACCGTTTGAGTCGGAGTAACTGAAGCTGTTGGAGTTACAGACGATGTCTGAGTAACCGTTTGTGTTGGAGTATTTGTTGGAGTAGAACCTGGTGTTTCTGACGGAGTAACAGTCTGAGTAGGTGTCAATGTTTGTGTATTTGACGGAGTAATAGTTGCGGTCAATGTAGGTGTAACACTTGCCGTTGGTGTAACTGATGCAGTTGGTGTCACACTCGCGGTTGGGGTAACAGAAGCCGTTGGAGTAACCGATGATGTAGGAGTATTTGTCGGTGTAACCTGAGGAGTCTCAGACGGAGTAACTGTTTGTGTTGGAGTTGACGTAGGTGTTTCACTCGCGGTCACAGTTGGTGTCACCGAAGCAGTTGGTGTATTCGTTGGTGTTTCAGTAGGAGTCGAAGTGACCGTAGATGTCACTGTTTGAGTTGGTGTACTTGTGTTAGTAGGTGTTACCGATGCTGTCGGAGTTACAGATGCCGTTGGTGTAACTGAAGATGTTGGAGTATTTGTAGGTGTCACCCCTGGTGTCTCACTCGCAGTTACAGTTTGAGTAGGTGTCAATGTTTGAGTATTTGACGGAGTGATTGTCGCAGTAATAGATGGAGTAACAGTCGATGTAGGCGTTACCGAAGATGTTGGTGTTACTGAGGAAGTTGGAGTAACTGACGATGTAGGTGTTACAGATGCAGTTGGAGTATTCGTTGGGGTAGATATTGGTGTCTCAGAAGGTGTCACAGTCTGAGTAGGTGTAGATGTTGGAGTTTCACTTGCAGTGACAGTTGGGGTAACCGAAGCCGTAGGAGTCACACTCGCAGTAACCGTAGCCGTAACTGACGGTGTTGGGGTTACTGAAGATGATGGAGTCACTGTTTGTGTTGGTGTGACTGAAGCTGTTGGGGTTACAGATGAAGTCTGTGTAACTGTTTGTGTAGGAGTATTTGTTGGCGTAACCGCTGGTGTCGATGTCGGTGTCAACGTCGCAGTAACCGTAGGAGTAATAGTAGATGTAGGAGTAACTGATGCAGTTGGTGTTACACTTGCCGTTGGAGTGTTAGTTGGCGTCTCAGTTTGAGTTGGAGTCACTGAAGAGGTCGGAGTTACCGATGACGTAGGTGTGTTTGTTGGTGTCACACCAGGTGTTTCTGAAGGAGTAACAGTCTGAGTTGGAGTAGATGTGGGAGTTTCACTCGCAGTCACAGTAGGAGTAACTGAAGCCGTTGGTGTTACACTCGCAGTAATTGTTGCAGTCACAGATGGTGTAGGTGTAACTGATGAAGTAGGTGTTACTGAAGCCGTAGGTGTGACCGAGGCAGTTGGCGTAACTGAAGAAGTAGGTGTATTTGTAGGTGTACTTACAGGTGTTTCAGTAGGAGTAACCGTTTGTGTTTGAGTCACTGTTGGTGTATTACTTGCCGTCAATGTTGGTGTAACTGAAGCCGTAGGGGTAACTGTTGAAGTAACTGTCGCAGTTACCGATGGAGTTGGTGTATTTGATGTGGTTGGAGTAACAGAAGCAGTTGGCGTTACCGATGCCGTTGGTGTGACAGATGAAGTCTGTGTTACCGTAGCCGTTGGTGTTGATGTAGGAGTCACTCCTGGCGTTTCAGAAGGTGTTACTGTTTGTGTTGGAGTAAATGTAGGAGTAACCGTCGCAGTAACAGTTGGGGTAATACTCGCTGTTGGTGTTACCGATGCCGTCACAGTAGCAGTCACTGAAGGTGTTGGCGTATTCGTTGGCGTCTCAGTCTGAGTCGGAGTGACCGATGAAGTAGGTGTTACGGAAGCAGTAACAGTTTGAGTCGGTGTAACAGTATTTGTTGGAGTAACACTTGCAGTTGGAGTGACTGATGAAGTCGGAGTATTCGTAGGTGTACTACCTGGTGTTTCTGATGGGGTTACTGTTTGTGTCGGAGTGAATGTAGGTGTAACCGTAGCAGTAACAGTTGGAGTTATAGATGCTGTTGGCGTAACACTCGCAGTAATAGTGGCAGTCACAGAAGGTGTCAATGTCTGAGTTGGGGTTACTGAGCTTGTAGGTGTAACACTTGCCGTTGGAGTAACCGATGCAGTAACAGTTTGTGTTGGTGTTACAGTTTGAGTCGGCGTCACTGAAGCAGTTGGGGTAACTGATGAAGTTGGTGTGTTAGTCTGAGTAACAGCAGGAGTTTCAGAAGCAGTCACAGTTTGTGTCGGTGTAAATGTTGGGGTTACAGTTGCTGTAACCGTTGGTGTGATACTTGCCGTTGGAGTGACTGATGCCGTCACTGTCGGAGTAACAGAAGCAGTAGGAGTATTAGTTGGCGTTTCAGTCTGTGTTGGAGTAACCGATGAAGTTGGCGTATTTGTAGGTGTTAATGTAGGAGTAGGCGTAACACTTTGAGTTGGTGTAGGTGTCGGAGTTGGAGCAACAAAGATTACATCAACAGGACAGGTACATGCGGAAGTGTTAACATTAGTAATACCCCAACTACTAATCACCTCACCAGGAGGAAGAATAGAATTAAAGTTATATTCAACTTGGTGGTCACCAGCTGGCCATGTTCTCGTACCAGAATACGTAAATCCTGAACTACCAACCATATAACCACTAACCTCATAATCACATAAGGATTCTGCATTTACTGATAATCCAGAATCTTGATATAAAGACAATCTAATCTTATCACCTTGTACCACATAACCCGTTAAATATTGAGTTGTCTGTGGACACGTTGCTGACGGAGTAACAGTCTGAGTCGGTGTTGCCGTCGATGTAGGTGTTTGTGTTGGAGTGACAGAACTTGTTGGTGTAACACTTGCAGTTGGAGTAACTGATGCAGTAACAGTTTGTGTTGGTGTTACTGTTGATGTCTGAGTTACCGATGGAGTCACCGTTTGAGTTGGGGTAACTGAGGCAGTTGGAGTTACCGATGCTGTTGCTGTAACAGATGAAGTCGGTGTATTTGTTTGTGTTACCGCAGGAGTCTCAGACGCAGTAACAGTTTGTGTTGGGGTAAATGTAGGAGTTACAGTAGCAGTAACTGTTGGAGTGATGCTCGCAGTTGGAGTAACCGATGCTGTTACGGTTGCCGTCACTGATGGTGTTGGGGTATTTGTTGGCGTCTCAGTCTGAGTTGGTGTGACAGATGAAGTTGGAGTCACACTTGCTGTTGGAGTATTTGTAGGTGTCTCCGTTTGTGTAGGAGTGACTGATGAAGTCGGTGTAACTGATGATGTTGGAGTATTTGTAGGAGTGATTGCTGGCGTCTGTGAAGCAGTAACAGTTTGTGTTGGAGTAAATGTTGGGGTAACAGTTGAAGTTACAGTTGGTGTAATACTTGCCGTTGGTGTTACAGATGCCGTAACTGTTGCAGTTACAGAAGGTGTTGGAGTATTAGAAGCTGTTACTGTTTGAGTTGGAGTCACACTCGCAGTTGGAGTAACAGAGGCCGTTGGTGTCACACTCGCCGTAACTGTTTGAGTAGGTGTAACCGTGGCAGTTGGAGTAACAGAACTTGTTGGTGTATTAGTTGGAGTTATCGCTGGTGTTTCAGACGCAGTTACAGTCTGAGTAGGTGTGAATGTAGGTGTTACCGTAGCGGTCACTGTTGGGGTGATAGATGCCGTTGGTGTTACCGAAGCAGTCACAGTGGCAGTAACAGAAGGTGTTGGAGTATTAGACGCGGTTACTGTTTGAGTTGGTGTTACGGAAGCCGTAGGAGTATTAGTCGGTGTGGTAGTATTAGAAGGTGTTACAGTATTAGTAGGTGTGACTGTTGACGTTGGAGTAACAGAAGCCGTTGGAGTATTAGTTGGTGTGATTGCCGGTGTAGATGAAGCCGTTACCGTTTGAGTCGGAGTAAATGTCGGAGTTACAGTTGCGGTGACTGTAGGTGTAATCGACGCAGTTGGAGTTACTGATGAGGTGACCGTAGGCGTCACACTGGCGGTTGATGTAAATGTAGGTGTCACTGTAGGAGTTACAGAACTTGTTACACTTGGAGTCAAAGTAGGTGTTGAAGAGGGAGTAAGGGTAGGTGTTGGTGTGAACTCAGCAGAACATACAACTCTTACATCATCAAGGAAGTTACCCAAACTCGTCGCAGTCGTCGAACTAAACATCAAGTTTAAGTTAGCATCAGGGGCAGTAAAAGTAACATACCTTAAATCCCATTGAGAAGTACTACCTGTAAATTCAGGTCCGACGAATTGTATACCATTAGTTGAACCAGATATAGCAACTCTCAACCTATTTGCAGCACCACTCCTACCGCGATGTGCAAACTGAATCTGATAAGATTGTGATTGGATAGCATCAAAGTTTTGATATAGTGCTTGTGTAGAATCATTAGCCGCTACCTCAGCAAAATAAGTACCCTGATAAGATGGGACACTTTGGAAACCTGTTCCCCATATCTCAATCTTATTATCACTGGCCGTAGTTTCCCACGCTTGGATACATGATGCGTCAAATTGACCGTAACCACCAGCACCAGGTGCGGTACATCCATTTACAAAGGTTTCAAATCCTCCGTTGGTTAACTTACCACAAGGTTCAGTGACCGATGGAGTAAGAGTTGGAGTTACAGTTGATGTTCTTGTCGGCGTATTCGAAGGAGTCACTGTATTTGTTGGAGTAACACTCGCAGTTGGGGTGTTTGTTGGGGTAACCGTATTAGAAGGTGTAACCGTATTTGTTGGAGTGTATGTTGGTGTGACTGTATTAGACGGAGTGACTGTATTAGTAGGTGTTACTGATGCGGTTGGAGTGTTAGTAGGAGTGACGGTATTCGATGGCGTTACCGAATTTGTGGGTGTTACGGAAGAGGTCGGTGTATTCGTAGGAGTGACGGCTGGTGTCGAAGATGCGGTTACCGTTTGAGTCGGAGTATAAGTTGGAGTTACCGTAGCAGTAACAGTTGGTGTGACTGATGCTGTTGGTGTTACAGACGCAGTTACTGTTGCCGTAACTGAAGGTGTCGGAGTATTAGAAGCGGTAACTGTTTGTGTTGGAGTAACTGAAGCGGTTGGAGTGACGGACGATGTAGGCGTATAAGTTGGTGTCACTGTATTAGATGGTGTAACCGAAGCTGTTACCGTTGCCGTTGGAGTTATTGTCCTCGTTGGGGTATTTGTTGGGGTAGCAGTGTTAGAAGGGGTAACTGACGGAGTAGCCGTAGTTGAAGGGGTTAGTGTTGCAGTCTTAGTCTGAGTAATAGTTGCAGTAATAGTAGGTGTTACCGAAGCGGTAGGTGTATATGTTGGAGTTACTGTATTCGTAGGTGTATTACTTGGCGTGACTGTATTTGTAGGTGTAACCGTATTTGTTGGTGTAACAGATGCAGTTGGAGTATTTGTCGGCGTCTCAGACGCAGTAGGAGTATTAGTCGGAGTTACTGTATTGGTAGGAGTATATGTTGGTGTAACAGTATTAGATGGTGTGACTGTATTAGTCGGCGTAACAGACGGAGTTACCGTATTTGATGGCGTAACAGATGGGGTGACAGTATTAGATGGTGTGACTGTATTAGTTGGTGTTACAGATGGGGTAACCGTATTAGATGGAGTGACTGTATTGGTAGGGGTATAGGTAGGTGTAACAGTATTTGACGGTGTTACCGTATTAGAAGGGGTAACAGAAGAGGTTGGTGTATATGTAGGAGTCCTTGTAGGAGTTCTCGTAGGTGATACCGATGGAGTAACAGAAGGAGTTGCCGTTCTTGTTGGTGTACGTGTCGGTGTTCTCGTAGGCGATACTGATGGTGTGGCAGTTCTTGTTGGAGTTCTTGTCGGCGATACTGATGGTGTAACAGAAGACGTAGGTGTCACGGGTGGTGTAGTAGACGGTGTAACCGATGGTGTTGGTGTAGGTGAAGGACATGTTGGGCACTCACCATAATTACAAATATCTTCAATCCAACTACCTGCATCAATAAATACGTCAGGAGTACCAGTTGAATTTGTTACAATAGCATAACATTTATTATTACCCAATGGATTGATAACACCATCACCTTGGTACAATACGGTACCCGCTTGAACTGACACTATTATAGTATCATTTGAATCACAACAATTCGCCAATAAGTATTTATTAATTGCAGGTGTAGAAGTGGGTGTAGGTGTAGGTGTTTTTGTCGGTGTTCTTGTTGGTGTTCTCGTAGGTGTCGGTGTTGGGGTTGCAGATACAGGTGTATCACCACAACAACTGGTACATGTTTCAAATACAGACGCAGTACATGAAGCCGCAGATTCACAATCAGGAACCACACCCTCAACAAAATAACAACACCCGTCACATCCGTCTAACTTTACAACCTGACCAGCATTAGGACATGGAGAAAGGTTAGTTATCGTTACAAATTGATTAGCCAAAGCATAACTACAATTAGAACAGTTACCAGGGTCTATTTGGTCACAGGGTATTAAGTAGACACAACAAGGGTTATTAATGTTTGTAACATCATAACCGTCACCTGGTGGCATACCCGGCTCATAGGCAATTGGACCCTCTTGACCTTGACAGGCATCACATCCCCCACCTGGATAAGTGGTTACAACACTACCAACAAATGAAACATTAGCCTGAGGACAATTCTCAGCACAAGAACCAGTGGCAATTACTTCCCAACAAGCGTTAATATTATCAATAAAGGAATCACCAATTGAAAAATTGTAGACATTCTGAATACAAGCGAAGTTACTACCAGTACGACAGTCTACGATACATGCAAACCCAACATTATGAACAATATAACCATCAAGAAAATAATAATTTGGACCACTTAACGTAAAGTTATACAATGGGTCCATCGAATAAACAATTTCTTTGGATGTGACAGGTTCATGAGTAATTTCACCATTAACCATCCTAACCAAATCATAATCACCCCCAACAATAAAATTTAAGGTCTGAACAAAACGATACTCACCTGAAGGTTTGTGATAACCTAAAAGATGTTCGTCAATAACCCCCAAGTCATTTATCTGAAGGTAATTTCCCTGATATTGATAGACATCAACAACTTCAGGAGTCTGAACATCTTCAATATTAAGTGTTAATGATTGTATTTCGGTAAAATCAATACCTGTTACAATTTCAGGTATATCGAAAGACAGAACTTGGTCCCCGAGTTGGATGTTTTCTATCGCAACCTGAGAACCATCAGATAATAAAACTTTTTGTCCTAATTTATATCCTGCCATTTCCTGATACCCTTAACCTATAAATAATCGGTTAACCCCTTTTGTATCAGGATTCTTTCCTTAAACTTCCGTCGTAATGGTCAAATCTATCATGTTCTGTTGGACTTAATAATAAGATACCTGGATTAATGTTTCCTTTGATTGTTTCTTGGAACATATAAGACATCCATGTTTGTTCATATGGACGAGCCCATTTCTCAGTTAGGAACATCTTTTCGTTACCGTATTTTGACACCACTTGAGGCCAGTTACAGTAATATATCTCACCATGAGCAAAGGGGATACCTTGGAAGGAATCCACCTTAGTCAGTTTTGTTTTTGGTGCATTTGGGTCCAACCCTTGAACAGGTAAGTTTGGTTTTTCAGGCCAATGTTCTTCTCTAATATGTTGAGGTACATTGTACCACGCCCACTGTACTCTGTTATCACCATAGAATTCGGTGAATGATAGTTTTACGAAATCAAAGTTGTTTTTCTTTGCAATTTTAAGAGAATTTCTATAAAGATTTTTAACATATCTATTGAATCCATTCTTACATACCTCACCCTGTTTTGGATAGAAGAACATATCATCTTCAAAGAAGAAATAATAGTCAAAACCTCTTTCTTCAGCATCCTCAGCAATCCATTGACGACCACCACAAATACCTAAGTTGTCTTTCTTAACATAAATCATGTTATATTCTTCAGCCATCTCTTCATACTCAGGTGATGTTGATAAATCCGTTGAATTATCCAACATTACCCACTGTGGTTTCGTTACAAAATCTTCATCGTATTGTTTCATTGATTCAATCAATGTTCTTACCTGATTAGGACTGTTAAATGTAATCACATAAAGACCCACATTGTCAATATCCAAATCGTTGGTGATGATTTCAAACTTCGCTTCGTGTAATGGTTTGTGATTGTCATTTTTAACGTCTTCAAAGAACTTATTAATTAATCCGTTACCATTGATTGGGAAATACTGATAATTTTCAGGGTATCTATACAACAATAATGTGAATAAAGACTCTTCCGTACCCATATATCCCTCATTTAGGGTAGATTTCATAATACCGTAGTATTCGTTGTTGAAATCAGCAATATCTTCAATAGGTCCACCGAAGAAACCACCACGACAAACCTTATTGACCTTAGCCCTGGCAATTTCATTCATCTTTTTAATTTCAAATCCGTGAATTTCAGTGTCAGACTCGTAAGGGAATGCCACGAAAGTCATCTTATCAATCTTTGTCAATTTGTCTAAGACTCTATCGTGAGTAAAGTACCCTGAATGTACCGTGTTAGTGATACCCGCATCCAACCAGAATAAGTGTGTTGAACCAAACTTATCCATAATCTTAGCATCATGTAATAAATAAGGTTTTGACATCACCAATGGATTATACATATCTAACCTACCTTGAGTAGACTCCGATAACCACCCTACTTGGTTTTGCCAATCAGGGTTTGTTCGGATTCTTTGAATCGGTTCATAGAATTCTCCTTTGAACCAGTCTTGGCTACGACCAATGAATTGTGTGTTTTCATCAGTTCTTCTTTCCATGACAAAATCTCTTAATTCTTCATCACCAAACACAATCATGTTGTAAGGTATCTTAAGAATCTCGTCAAATTTCTCTAAATAATGTTCAAAACTACGTGACCATCCTTCTCCTAATTCATCACGTTTGATGTTCCATAAACCTGTAACTATAGTAATTCCATTGTTTTCCATTTCTCCGTAAAGTTCTTTGTATATGTAATTTTTTATTCCGACGATGTCTCCACCTTCTAATCCATAAACATAATCATGTTCATCAAATTTTTGTATGATTTTTTCCTTATCTTCATCAACTAAACTTGACCATTCTAACCTCACAACTTTTGGTGAATGTCTTTCAAAATCAATTTGTTTGAAAATGGTATAATCATGTCCTTCAGCGTCAATTTTTATCACGTCATACGCAAGTATTTCATGCTTGTTCAGAAGACTATCTAATGTTATTGTCGGTACTGTAATTCTTGTACCATATTTCTCAACAGTTTCTCTATCACCTTCACTACCCAACCCATTCTTTGGTGGATATATTGCACTCATCCCCATAAAACAAGCATGAATCTTACCTTCTTCAATCGCAAAAGGATTGATGGTAACCATTTCCACCTCACCATTTTGGTCAGATACTGCCGCATTTTCAAACTTATGTCTGTCACCCAAATTCTTAACTAATTTTTGAAAGTAATATGGAATTGGTTCAACATATAAACCAGTGAATTGATATGCATTGGTGTACCCAATCAACTCGTCAAAAGTTTGACCGTCCATTGCACCAATATTAAGTGTAAAAAGTTTGTGACCTTGTTTACCTAAGTGGTGTAAGGCTTCATTGAAATAATCTGTTCTCTCTAATACCACCATTATGTTAAGACTATAAAGTTTTTCTGCCACCCCTCATATTGTGTCCATGTTTTCCCTAAAAGTTCTGCAGTTTCAATCGCAAAGTTGTACTCATCTTCTCTGTGAGTATCATCCATAATAATTGGCACATCCGTATTGAATCTATCCCAATACTTCGCAATATTATTTCTCGTTTTTTGTTGGTCAATGTTTGGTGGACCATCTACAATAATCAAAGAATATTCTTCTGGTAATGAATTAAATACCACTTCAGGGTCATACCATCCGTCAACAATTTCAGCTAAAATGTAATTTGCTTTTGGTGCCAACCTTGTAAATCTCTCCTGATGTTCAATAGGATAAACAATATGGTATCTACTTAACTCAATAGTTCCACTACCACTACCAAATTCAATAATAGTTTCACCTTGGGGGATATTATCAAGAATCCACTCATAACATTCAACAGATATCGCCCATCCATCGAGGTTATTAAAGTTAATGTCTCTTGCTTTTAGTTTTGGATAAATTTCATTTAATCTATTCATAATTGGTCAAAAAATGTGTAAAAACTGATTTTATCTTTTAAGAACTCAGGAGTTACAGATTTATCAGTCATTGAAGAATCATCGTGATACCAAGTATTGAACTTATATGAACGATAATTTTCAGGTTTATCGTAAACCATAGTAGACATCATGGCTTCATGGTTTAATAAAAATTCTTTTGTTAATGCAGTCTGAGCATAGTCCTCAAACCTTTGGAAAAAGTCAGGTAATTTACTTACATGACCTCCAATAATACCACCAATAGATAATGAATCATACATATGGTCTTTATCTAATATCTCATTAAGTTTTCTGTGGTCGTGGAAGAATAAAGTATTTCTAATATCAATCAATTTATCACCCACCCAATTGTTAATCTTTGGGAACGTTTCAGTATTAAAAATACCATCATAAGTGTACCTATATTTATTTACTGAAAGACCTGTAATCTTATCCGCGTTTGAGTTGTATCTTCTCGGATACAAACCAATATGTGATAATCCACAATCAATCCAATATAGATAATCTAAACCCTCTTCCATTTCATCTTCCATCAAAGCAATTTTAGCCCAACCAACTTCCAAATAAAATTTGAACTTATCAGGGTTCTTTTCTTTGATTTCAATCATCTTTTTACTGTGACGGATATCTTCCAATTCTTTTACTTTGATGGTTACATTGGTCACCCCATTTTCATCAAGGAAATCTTGTAACGCCTCTGCAGTATTTGAACCAGTATAACATACAATAGGTAAACCCATCTGAGATAGTTGTACCAACGAATTGATATACCTGTCCCAACGGGCTTGAACCTTATGACCGAAGAATGGGAAATCCCCCAATCCGAAATATAAAAATGTTACTAATTTTGTCATTTTTTGAAGTAGTAATCCTCTAATAAGAGACAATCCATCTCTGTTTTATCATACACCTTAAATGCATCTGAGTATCTTGATAAGATTGGTTTACCGTTTACGTTGAATGAAGTATTCAACAATACACCAATACCCGATTTCTTTTCAAACTCAGTCAATAAGTTATACAACCAAGGATTTTGTTCTTCAGTTACAGTTTGAACACGAGCAGTACCATCAACGTGAGTGATAGAAACTAATTTTTCTCTCCACTCTTCTTTAACCGTTGGACAGAAACTCATCCATCTACTCTCACCCTCAAAGTCAAAGTACTTTTCAACATCCTCCAACTTACAAACAGGTGCAAATGGTCTGTACCACTCTCTGTTTTTAACCTTAGCATTCAAAATATCTTTCATATCAGGATATGCTGGGTTACAAATGATACTACGGTTGCCCAACGCTCTCGGTCCGTGTTCTGAGGTACCTCTAACAACACCAACGATACTACCGTTAGCCAAGTCATCAGTCAATGTATCAATACTCAACTCACGACCACGTCTTTCCTCAACGTGAGACATCAATGTATGTTTATCCAACACAGGTACACCCGCATATGTTACGTCAACAGCCTTCTCAGGTTTCATATGATTCAAAATCATACCTGTAGCAATACCACAGTCATTAGGGTTAGGTGGAACAAACACAGGACGGTCCAATATCTGTTGTAGTTTGGTGTTAAGAAGTATATTAAGAGCACACCCACCAACTGTAATCAACGGAATATTTGGATACTCATCCAAAAACGGTTGAGCCATCTCCATGAAAACATTCTCAAAAGCAATTTGTGATGTTTTGGCAACATCCCAAGATGTCTGTCCTGTCAATCGGTTATTAATATCAAAAACCAACCCCGTTTGTTCACCTAATTCACCTAAAAACTTGATATAGTTCAAACCATCAGGTTTTCTTCTATAGTAATTCTCAAAGTGTGGTAACCAATCTTCATTTACCTCACCATAAGAACATAATCCCATGATTTTTCCTGAATAGACTAAGTTACCAATATTCAATGCAGGTTCCTTACGGATATCACCCAAGTAATCACCGAATGACATATAAGGGAAACCTAAATCTAAATTATATTTGTCCAATAACGTAATTGTTTCCCTATCAGAAGCGTGATATACATTGAAAAAACCATCATTACCTCCTCCATCAAAAGAGATAATCAAAGCTTCATCGTAATCAGTTTGATATAGACCACAAGCCGCGTGACTCAAATGGTGAAGACAGTTAATGTGTTCTTTAGCAGGAATAAGTTTCTCATAGTGAACTTTAGTTCCACCTTCCAAAGTATCTGAGTTTAAGTAGTAACACTTATCATACTCAGAAATTCCATATTCATCTTCAATAAATTTTAAGATATGTTTAAGTAGATAAGGTCTTGTATATGAAACCAAATACTGTGCATAACCCGCATTCTTTTCACTTAAAAATCTTTCTACTTCAATTACTGTAATTAATTCTCCATTCTCCTCAACCGCTACCGCTGCGTTGTGGGAACCATAAAACGCTATATTCGCCATTATAATGTACCTGTTAGTCTATCACACCATCCTTTTGAAGTTGAATACGGCCAAACAACCCAATAAGCTGGTTTTTCAGTTATGTTAAATTGTCTCCAAACTTTACAATACCCATCAGGGTCATTCATCATTCGGTCAATCTCTGCTTTGTCAGCATCCTTTCTGTAAATAGTGTTATCTTCCTTATCGTGGAACGCAACAACCCAATATTCATAATCTTTTTCAGGTACTTGGTCGTAACCGACATCAATACAGTGTTTATAGATGGTAGCAAAACTTTCCAACCACTCTTCTTTAGTCTCAAATGAATCAATACCAGGGTTAGGTGGATAGTTCTTATCCAAAGTGTATTGTTGTACACCTCTTTTACTAAATTTCAATCCTGAGAATTCTTCATATTCTTCCAAAGACCTTACAGGACCAAAACCATATTTACCTTCGTGACCTTCTTGAGATTCACCGTCCATACCAAACAACTTTCTGTTTGTTAGGTGTGATGTGTTGTTTTTACTTACCCAATCTTTGTCATCATCCCATTGTTTTGTTCTACCTTTACGAGTGTATTCGTGCCAAATCAAGACTTTGTGTGGGTGGAACATATCATAACCCCATGTGAACGCTCTTGCCGCGATTGAAATCTCCTCACCGTGGAAATAGTATTCAGGGTTGTGTTGTACCTCTTCACTGAATTCACCCAAAGTGAAACAGAAGTGTGCCGAGTAGAATCTCGCAGGAACAGGTGTGTCTAATTCTCTCCAACCTGGAATAGTTTCAGGTAAAAAGAATACCGCTCCTTCAGGAATGAATCGGTCAAAGACCATTCTCCATGGTTCCTGAACTCTTGCGCCAGGGTCATTTTCAGGGTCAAATGATGATACATAACCCGTCAATAAAGGCTTTGGAATACCCATACCTTGAAGTTGTTTTACCATCGCAATCATCTCAACATCCCAATCCTTAGCGAATCTCATGTGTGAGTCAATCTGTAAGGTATACATCTCACCACCATACATTTGTTGAATCTGATGTCTTGCCCAACATGCCCCTTTAGATTCTTCATAAGGAACATCTAAAATGCGGAATCTTTCATCATCACGGTACTTATCCAAATTATCAAATCCATCCTCAGGATGGTATTGTCTACAAATCCCTAATATAACATTTTGGGGACGTTTTGCGTTTTTTAACATATCTTCAATAGTATTGACCAACTCAGGGTCACGATATGACGCAATCTGTACGAAAATTTTCTGTGCTCTTCTTGCCATAATTTTTAATGTTTGTATTAAGAATAATCAAGAATTATTTAAGATAAAGGGATATTTATAGATATGAAACTACTTAAAACAATAAAAAGATTAGTTAAAGAGTCAGAAGAAAACTTGGACCAAGCTATACAAAATAGTGCAACTCCAAAAGAAGTTAAGGCTCTTGAAGAAAGCTATACAGAATCGTTAAATCTACTTTCACTATACGAAAGTATTGAAAACGAAAAAGAGGACTAATTTCTTAATCCTCTTTTTGTCATTCTTTATATTTTATTGGGTTTCTTTTCTCTAATATTCAACCGTAATCTTTTCAATATCTTTTCTTTCCGCTTGGATGAAGTAGTAACAGTCAATCTTGTTACTGAATAGGTTTCCATTTCCAATGTAAACTACGTTGTCTTCAATCTTCTTAACATATAAGTTTTGGTGTGAACCTACAGAAGTTAATTGAACAGTAATACTATCAGGGTCAACTAAATCTCTCCAGTACTCAGGGAGTTCAATTTCTTTGTCATTCAATTGTCTACCTCTAACATAAACACCGTGTTCAGGTCCCTCAAGGTTACCATGCTTCAACCTCATTCCCTGTTCTTGCTTTTCAGGGTTAGGGTGTGGAATATCGAAGGCTTTTGATATGGCGGTTAAGTTACCTTGAGCATCAACTCTAAATACCGAAGCTTGACCTTGGTCATAACCTTCAACTAAATTAGGTGCTCCACCGTTAGCAAATAACTCCAACACATTTTGATATGCGTCTGTCGCTTCCATGAATACTCTCGTAGTCGTATTACTTGTCGTCGTAGACCTATAGAATTTAGCATCTTCAGTACCAGTCGCTCTAAATTGTAAATCACTACCACTTTGGTTCAATGTTCTTGTACCACTCAATGTACCATCAGCAGAATAGATAGTTAGGTCGTCATTGAACCCTGAAAGGTTAATATTCGCCTTAGTAAGTTTTCTTTGAACGTTAGAAGTGTCAACCACTGCGAAGTAATCACCATCTCCATTAGATGTTGAAGTTGTCAATTCTGAAAGGTCAACAGCCACGGTTATATTACCACTCGTAGTAATCGGTGAATTTGTAACGTCAATCAAAGCACCTGCGGTAATACCTACAGATGTTACAGTACCTTGATTATTAGTGAACGGTAAGGCTGCTACCGTATATTTCTTAACATTGTTAGAGGCGTCACTAACAGGAATATACATTGATGTAGTTATATCACCCGTACCAGTCCCTGCTGCGTATATGTAGTTGTCTGTTCCCGCGTAGTCAAGTGCGATGTCGTTCGCATTTACTTGAATACCTGTACCTGCACCTACATTAAGAGTTACCGAACTACCTAATGATACCGAACCACCATTTGCCAAACCATTACCCGCTGTTACGGTAACCGATGAGTTAGCTAATGAACTATTTGGAACATTTGAAAGACCTAAGGCTATTGTACCTGATGAAGTAATAGGTGAACCTGAATCAACATCAATACCGTCCGAACCTGAAATCGCCACCGAAGTAACGGTTCCTGAAGTATTTGTAAATGGTAAGTCAGAAACAAGACCTTTCTTAACGTTATTGTCAGTTGCATCGTGATAAATAATAGTATCACTCGTAGAAATTGAAGTTCCTTCTAAGTTTGTGGCTGAATCAATGAAGTTGTCAGTACCTGCGTAATCCAAAGATAAAGTTCTGTTTGATGCTATTGTACCACCACCAGATAAACCTGTTCCCGCAGAAATACTAACACTGTCATGGTCCACATTTCTTGAACTTGATGTATCTAAAGAGATATCATTAGCACCAACACTGATACCACCACCAACAGCAGCACCTACATTCAGAGTAACCGAACCTGAGGTACCACCACCAGTTAAACCATTACCTGCCGTGACCGCAGTGATATCACCCACATTAATTGAACCACCTAACGAAATAGCACTACCATTAATAGTTATAGATGAATTTGATAAGGCTGAGTTAGGAATTGAAGACCAAAAACCTGTAATATCTTGTGCAGATGAACCATCGTTCAACTCTAATGAAAGTGTACCACTTGTAAATGTACCACCAGTCACATAAGTATTAACTGAACCTGCAACTATCAAGTCTATAGTATCTGTAGTTGAATTACCTGCGATGGTAACTGAACTATCAGATGATGTGAAATTCAACGTACCACCTAACGGTACCACAGGGTCTGAACCTGAAGGTGCATTAACAGTAAATGATGAATTCGCCAATTTAGCGTTGGTTACATTTCCATCAGTAATTTTTGTCGTAGTAACTGCGTTTGTAGCTAATTCAGTTGAACCAACCGCACCTGAGACGATTGACGCATTCAGTGTGAAGTTGGCTGAACCATCAAACGATACGTTACCTGATAAGTCCGTACCTAATGTTAGTGTCCTTGAATTTGCCCAAGTATCGGCTGATGAGGCAGTACCATTAACATCACCTGTTAAATCACCAACAAACGCTGTTGACGTAACCGAACTTAACCCACCTAAAGTTGTTGAAGAACTACCCAAACTAATTGAAGTGGTACCCACAGTTACTGATGAGTTTGCCAATGAACTATTTGGAATATTAGAAAGACCTAAAGTTATACTACCACTTGTTGTGATTGGTGAGCCTGCATCTACATCAATACCGTCAGTACCTGTAATACCTACAGAAGTAACTGTACCACTATTGTTCGAGAATGGTAAGTCAGAAACAAATCCTTTCTTAACATTATTGTCAGTGGCGTCATGATAAACAATCGTATCACCTGCCGCGATTGAAGTACCTTCTAAGTTAGTAGCAGAATCAATGAAGTTATTAGTACCTGCGTAATCAATAGACACACTATCAGCAGCAACACTAATACCCGTCCCAGCACCTACATTGAGTGTTACAGAGCCCGAAGTACCTCCACCTGTTAAACCGTTACCGGCAGAAACACCAGTGATGTCACCAACATTAATTGAACCACCTAATGAAACCGCGGTACCATTAATAGTGATTGATGAATTGTCCAATGATGCGTTTGGAATAGTAGAGAAAGATAGTGCACCTGAACCATTTGTTAATAATACAGTATTCGCAGACCCATCAGACGTTGGGAAGGTATATGATTGATTGAATTGAATCACACCTCCCGTTGAAATACTCATCTGAGTGGTTGCGTTTGTTTTCAGGAGTAAACCTGAAGTACTACTATAATTAACACCGTTTAATGTTGCCATTTTATATTGTTCTTTCTCTTTTTATTTTTTGGCTATGGGGGAGGGTTAACTCCCCCAATCATATCTAATGATAAATACTTTTCAAATAATTTATAGTGTATAAATTAGATTACTTGTACCCATCCGAATGATTTATTAATGTACACACCTTCGTCACCGTCAGTTTGATATACCATCAAACCTGTTGCTGGTGAACCGATTGCACTTCTCTGAGCTTCTGTCATCCTTGGGAATAAGAAACCTTTCGTTGTTGAAGCAACCTCTAAGACTGCTGTAGCATCAGGTGCAGCTACCCCAACACCGACAGCACTTTGTGAATTATCAACTGAAAGTACTGTACCATCTACTGTAAAGTCACCACCTGAGAACGCTAATGAATTACCACTCTGAGTAACTGTTCTGTTACCTGATAAAGTACCATTAGTGTTGAAGATGTTCGTGTTTACAGAAGCACCTACTGTAATATCAATAGTATTTGAACCAGTACCATTGATTGTTACAGAAGAATCCGAAGACGAGAATGTTAATGTGTCTGAGTTAGAACCAGCCACTGGGTCTGTACCTGTAGGTACGTCAATTGTCTTGAAGATATTCTGTGAAGAACCTAAATCAGTGTTAGCGATTGTAAAGTTAGGGTAAGTTCCCGTTGCCGAGATACCTGAACCACTTGTCAATACAACTGTTTTATCATACAAGTTAGTTGAACCTTCTGATACGTCATCAGTATCAAGAACAACAACACCTGTTTGACCGTTTACCGATTCAACAGCATCTTCACTATCGATTTTCTGCCATACAGAACCATCGTATAATACTAAGTCACCAACCGAGAAAGTGATTGAACCACTACCCAAATCTTGAGTACCAGCAACACTTGTACGGTAAGTATCACCCGCATTACCTGAACCATCAGCTAATGTTGGAGTGTTAGTATTTGCATTCCATGCTCCTTTGTATTCAAATACTGAAGATGGTAATTGAGATGTTGGTACTTTACCGTTAGCATCAAGAGAAGCGTAACCGTTATTTGCACCTTTTTCTGATTTGAACTGTACTGTAGCAGTATCAAGATTAACTGTCATTGTATCAGTGTTAGTACCAACAAAGTCAATACCTGAACCACCGACAAAGTTCATAGTATCACCCAAACTAATTGTTTGGTTAACACCTGAATCACCTGCCAAGATAATAGCTGAATTCGTCAATGAACCATTACCAATGTTAGTAATCGTATTGTCCGAACCTGAGATAGTTTTATTTGTTAATGTTTGAGAACCACTCAAAGTTGCAACTGTATTATCAATTGCGATTGTCACTGTACCTGCCGATTCAGTAGCATCAATACCTGTACTACCATCAAAAGTAAGTGTTTCACCTAAAGCAACTGGTGAAGTATTTGTACCATCACTTACAGTGAATGATGAATTCGCTAATTTAGCATTTGTTACGTTAGAATCAGCAATCTTAGCTGTTGTTACCGCCGAGTTAGCTAATTCTGTAGTACCTACTGAACCAGCTACGATACTCGCGTTCAATGTAACATCACCTGAACCATCAATTGACACAGAACCTGAAAGGTCAGTACCTAAAGAAAGTGTTCTTGCAGTTGCCCATGCAGATGCCGTATCAGCATTACCTGTAACATCACCCGTTAAGTCACCAGCAAATGCAGTAGATGTAACCGAAGTTAAACCTGCTAATGTTGTAGATGAAGCACCTAAAGCAATTGCAGTTGTACCAACAGTAACTGAAGAATTAGCTAACGCTGAGTTAGGAATAGAAGTCCATAAACCTGTAACATCAAAGTCAGAACCATCATTCAATCCGATAGTTAAAGTACCACTTGAGAAAGTACCACCTGTTGAGTAAGTATCAACACCTGCACCTACAGTCAAATCAATTGTACCAGTACCTGAGTTACCTGTAATATCTACAGAGTTATCAGAAGAAGTGAAATTCAATGTACCACCTAATGAAGTTACAGGGTCTGTACCTGCAGGAGCATTAAATGTAATAGTAGAACTTGCAAGTTTAGCGTTTGTTACGTTAGAGTCAGCAATCTTAGCTGTCGTTACAGCTGAATCTGCCAATTCTGCAGTATCAACAACACCAGCGTCAATCGAAGCAACCAAAGCAACGTTACCTGTACCATCAAAGTTAATACCTGATGCAGTAATATCACCTGAGATTGAGAATGACCTTGCGTTTGCTAAAGCAGTTGCACTATCAGCATTACCTGTAACATTACCTGTCAAGTTACCTGAGAATGCCGTAGATGAAACTGATGTTAAACCTGCCAATGTAGTTGATGAAGCACCTAAAGCAATTGCAGTAGTACCAATTGTTACATCGTCATTTACTAATGCCGTATTTGGAATAGAAGTCCAAATACCATTAATAGCAACTGTGTTACCATCGTTTCTTGTTAAGGTAGCCGTACCATTAGAGAATGTCGCACCTGTAACAAATGTGTCGTCACCGTCAATACCGTTGATTACGATATCCGATTCCAAACCACCGTTTATACTTAATGTGATTGTACCGTTAGAGTACGAACCACTCGTAATGAAAGGTAAATCAATTGGTGAAGAACCAATCGTACCTGTACCTGCCAATGCAATGTCCCATGCACTGTTGTATGTCACCGCCGTTACCGCTTGAACCGTTAAGTTAGAGGTATCTCCATCAACATCTGTTAAAGTAACAACGTTATTTGAAATTGAACCACCAACTAACACATCGCTGCGATAAGACACGACACCGTTTGCGTTAGTCGCCAAGATACGTCCATCCGAACCTGACGCCAACCCTCTTACTCTCAATGGAGTAGAAGTAGAACCAGAAATATCAACCAAGTTTGTTGGTGATAAAACACCGAAACCGTGATTACCGTTTGCATCAATAACTTCTCTTTTTGAGCCATTCGTAGTAAACGTTAACGTATTTCCAGAACTGTAATTTAATCCGTTTGCCATTGTCTTAAATTTTTTGTTAGTTTATGTTTAATCCTTCAAAAAGGCTTATAATACATTCACCCACCCATTAGACTTATACATGTACATACCTTCTTGACCGTTTGCATCGGTATCTGTACAGTAAACTAAAAGTCCTGGTAGTGGTGAGTTTATAGCTAATCTTTGTACCTGAGTCATCCTTGGTATCAGAAGACCTTGATTGGTACTCGCTAATTCTAATAAAGCACATACAGGTGTTGTCGTACCAGTACCCATAGATACTGAACCCCCACTAAATGTGACACTGTTTGAGTTTTGGTCAATAACTCTATTACCATCCAACTGACCGTCTGTGTTATAGATATTGTCAGAAGAGAAGGTAATCCCTGTAATACTAATAGAACCATTAGTATTGTCATTTAATGTAATCGTACCATTTGAATAAGTACCACCCGTGATTTCAGGAGCGAAACCTGTAACATTGAAATCAGTACCGTCACTCATACCTAAAGTAAGAGTTGTTGGTGTGTACGTAGCACCAGTTAAATAGGTATCATCACCATCAATACCTGTGATTGATATACTGCTTTCTAAACCACCATTAACACCTAAAGTAATTGTTCCATTTGAGTAAGTACCACCCGTAATAAATGGTAATTCAGTCCCTAAGTAAATCAAAGTACCAGAAGTGGTACCTGTTAATCCCCAATTGTTATATCCCAATCCTGTGATTGCATCAATACCAATTAGAGTGGCGTTTCCAGCGTTATCGGTAACCGTTAAATTATTATTATTCTCAGTAATTGTCTTAATATATGACCAACCTCCAGCACCTACGTTCTGACCATCGTTTCTACTAAGTGTTAGAATACCCGTTGATTCTGTGTATGTTGCACCTGTAATGTAGGTATCAGAGTTTACTGTGGTGAAACCTGAAACCGATACACTTGAACCTAAATTGTCTGATAATGTAAGTGTTGAACCCACTAAAGTTGCACCTGTAATAGATGTTAGACCAGTAATATCAACATTACTATCATTATTTAGACTTAACCTTAAACGACCTTCTGAGTTATAGGTAATAGTACCCCCTGTGATGTATGTGTTTGTACCACCACCTGATGTGAAACCAGTTATGTTGATAGTACCTCCCGTATTATTATTTAAGGCTAAAGTTCCAGTCTCTGAAGTATAAGTACCACCTGTAATTTGCCAGTCAGTACCCCAGAATACTCTCCATCTGGCGTTATTTCTTGTTACACCACTAACACCTTCAACAGAGTCGTCTAACCACGCGTTGATAAAGTCTACACCACCTGGTGTTGAGGTGGTAACGTTTGTACCGTAAGTAGTTTCAGTAGTAGAACCTGAGGCAGCATTCCAAAGAGATTCGTAATTAGGAATTGTGTATTGGTATGTACGCTCTGTTTCGTGTACATAGACCAACATACCCAACCTTCTACGTCCTGATGAAATATTATCAGAATTAAGGGTTAACGTATCAGGTAAGAAAGGTAAAGTTCTCTTAGAATAGTTTACAGGAATAGTATTACCGGTAAATTCAATAAGACCTGTATCACCCGAAGGAATGGTAAATGCAAGGTCATCCAAAGTATAGACTTCCATATAACCCCCCGTTTGAAGGACACTAAAATTAGTACCGAAAACTTTTTCTCTTCCTACTGAATTAGTACCTGTTAACAGTGTTGCACTAATCGGGTTTTTATATATGAAACTCATCTATCTTTTATTTAGTTATAAATATACATTAACCTACCAATCCACCCTTGAAGTAGATAGCAGTTGACGTGTTATCCAACCTAAATTCCTGACTTGGATTAGTAGTGTAAATTCTGTAAGTACCACTTAAGAACCCTGTAGGGTTAACAACAGTAAATCCAGTGTAAGAAACCTCCATAACTTTAGGACTTAAATTATTTGCCCCTTGACCGAAAGAAACTTCAATTTCAAGTTGTCTGTTACCACTTGATGTACCACCAATTGAGTCATCAGGGATTAACCATGTGTACCATGCATTACCATTAACAGTACCTGAACGGATTTCTGTTGTCTCAAATTTGTAGATTTCAATCGCATTACCGAATGAGTCATTACCACCTGAAGCTTGAGGGATGTTAGATGACTTAATAGCAGGTACATTACCTGTTCCTGCATTTAGGTTGAAGTAATCTACGTAATCTGCTAAGTCAGCATCACTTGTCGGTGTACTTGAGTTACTAAATCCATACCATGCAGCACCTTGATTGAACATGTAAGTTCCTATGTTTGTAGCGTCAGCATCCATCTCAATCAATAAGTAAGCTGGAGGTGTAGCTGCACTTGACGGAGTCACCGTCGGAGTTTTAGTTGGCGTTGGAGTAAATGACACTGATGGTGTCACTGAAGCAGTTACCGATGGTGTCGGTGTGAACGAAGTAGATGGTGTTACACTGATAGTCGGAGTAACTGATGGTGTCGGAGTGTTTGTAGGTGTTGTTGTAGGTGTCAAGGTAGGTGTAGCAGAAGGAGGTACAGGACAAGAAGCAACATTTGCAATGTTACCACCAGCATCAATTAAGAATTTAACAGTACCTGTCTGTCCAAATATATCACCTAAGTCATACCACAAGTCAGCACCATTGAATGGTTGTGTAAGTCCGGCATCCGTAAATACTCGGTCGTTGATTCTACCACCTGAAACAGATGAGAAGTCATTCGTGTATAAATCAATATTAACAAGTTGACATAGTTGAGAAGAGTCAGGATGACCTGTACCCTGACCTGTATTAACATATATCGTATATACAACAGGACTCGGAGACGGTGTAACTGATGTAGTCACCGATGGAGTTACTGTTGATGTTGGAGTGTTAGTTGGCGTTACAGAAGGTGTTGATGACGCAGTTGGTGTTGGTGTCTGAGTAGACTCAGGAGTAGACGATGGAGTTACCGATGCCGTCACTGAAGGAGTAACCGAAGCCGTTGGTGTAACCGTAGGTTGTGGTGTTGAAGTAGCTTCTGGTGTTGACGATGGAGTTACCGACGCCGTCACCGATGGTGTTGGAGTATTTGTTGATGTTACTGTTGGTGTAACACTTGCACTTACCGATTGAGTCGGTGTATTTGTAGGTGTTACTGAAGATGTTGGTGTATTTGTTGGCGTTCTTGTCGGCGTAACCGTCGCAGTAACAGAAGGAGTAACCGTTTGTGTTGGTGTGTATGACGCCGTCACTGTCGGTGTAACACTTGCTGTCGGTGTATTCGTTGGTGTTGAACCAGGAGTATTTGACGGAGTTACCGAAGCAGTTACAGATGGTGTTACTGATGGTGTTACCGTACTTGTTGGTGTTGTTGATGGTGTTGTAGTAACAGTAACCTGCGGAGTACTTGAAGGAGTAACTGTTGGAGTTACTGAAGCAGTCACCGATGGTGTTACTGAAGTAGTTGGCGTATTTGTAGGTGTTACTGCCGGTGTAGAAGATATTGTCGGTGTAGGAGTAGCACTTGATTGAGGTGTTGAAGATACAGACGCCGTAACTGTTTGTGTTGGCGTTGTTGTAGGAGTTGCCGTTGGTGTTGATGTAGACGTTACAGTTGGAGTTACTGTTGATTGAGGTGTTTGTGTTGGAGTTGCAGTATTTGAAGGAGTAACCGTCGCAGTATTTGTCGGTGTATTCGTAGGTGTTACAGTATTTGTCGCAGTTGGTGTTTGACTCACACCTGGTGTATCAGACACTGAAACCGTAGGAGTGTTTGTCGGAGTAATAGACGGACTTACTGAAGCCGTTGGTGTAACTGTAGACTGAGGTGTAGATGTTGGAGTAGAAGTAACCGTAGGTGTTGCCGTTTGACTTACACCTGGAGTATTTGAAACAGACACAGATGGTGTTGGAGTTACCGTTACACCTGTAAATGTTGAAGATGGAGTAACCGACGGAGTTACCGTAGCAGTAGCTGTTGGTGTAACACCCGTCAACGTTTGTGTTGGGGTAGGTGTTGCCGTCAACCCAATAGATGGTGTTGGAGTTAATGTTGCTGTTGGTGTTGGAGACGGAGTACCTGAGAATTGGTAATCCTCACTCACTGTAAAGTTATTACCGGCAGGTACACCATTAAATGTAAAACCACTAAAGATAACATTACCTCTATCAATCAACTCATAGTTTTCAGATGTAGCAGACAATGCAGTACTCGCAGATAATGCACCAACAGGTATATTAATAGTAGGAGTAAACGTAATGTAACCACCTGTAGTCTTACCAACTAAGTTAGTAAAGGCAACTGCCAAATTAGAAGTTTGTCTTACATTAGATACTACATTGTATCTCGCAATAACCGAACCTGGCTCATACTCAGCAGAAATCTCAATAACCTCTGTCGTACCATATATGATAATCTGTTTAGTTACGGTTTGGTCACTACAACCTGGCTGATTGTTTTCAAATGTTAAAGTGTACTGTGTACCACCTGTTGTGGCAGGGAAATCATAGACAACACCCGCAACCAATTGGTCACGAGTTTGGTTTGTCAAAATTGGTGTTCCTGTGGTGGAACCTGTATATATACTGAAGGGTCCAACTGCGTTGGTTCCCAATGTTAATCTTAAAACAACCTGAGCCATCTAATAGTTTTAATAATAAATAGTTTATATTCTATAAATTACACTTGTAATCCCTTTACTTTTTATATTCTTTTTTTTTCGTCCAATAAAAAACCCCTCCGTAGAGGGGTTTTATTATTTATGTAATTTTTATTATACTCCTTGACATGCATTACAACTTGCAAATGTTGACCATGGACCGTCATGGTCATATGATGGACCCGATGTAGAATTATTCACCGTGTAACAAGTACCCACATTTGGACCCACAACCGCACCAGGACTCAATGTCTGGGTAGTTCTTAATACAACAGGGGTCCCAATAGTACCACCACAATCAGGTCTTAATGTCGTCACACTATAGTAGTTATAGTTTGGTGATGGAGTTGGAGTTTTTGTTGGTGTCGGTGTTGGTGTTACACAAGAGCTTGCTCCGAGGAGTGTTGCAACGTGTGGAGCAACCGCCGAACCAACGATAGTCGCGATAACACCTGCATATCCACTACCTGAAACTTCATAAGTCCCTGATAATCCACTTTGTGTACTTCTTGCAACGAAGTTAGGACTAACACCATCACATGGACTCATATTGTAGTAGTAATAACTCACTGAAGGGGTTACCGATGGAGTCGCAGTATTAGTCGGTGTAACCGTAGGTGTTACACTTTCAGTTATCGAAGGTGTTGGTGTCGGCGTAACACAAGATGTCTGACCAAGTAGTTGAGCCACTGAAGGGTCACTTGTAGTACCAATAACTGTTGCCTTATGACCAACATACCCAACACCTGAAATGTCATATGTTAAACCAATAGTACCTGTACCATCAGCAACGAAGTTAGGTGTCTCTCCATCACAGTCACTCATAATATAGTTCACAACTGATACTGAATTAGATGGTGTAACCGTTTGTGTCGGCGTTACATCAGGACTAACTGGTGGTGTATTTGAAGGAGTAGCCGTTTGTGTTGGTGTAGGTAGTGGCGACGCACAAGGGTGAGAACTCTGACATGTAGTACAGTCATCAGGTTCTGTATACCATTCAGTAATTGTGTATTCTGTTGGCTCTTCAGGACCTAATTGAGTTATATTAGTAATTAAATGACATGCATCACCCTCACCTAAATTAATTACAATAATATCATTAGTTTGTAGGGTTCCTCCGATTTCAACAGTGAATTCGCCAACAGGCTCACTACTACAACAGTCATCTATATTGACTCTATATTTGTTAATAACCGTCGATGGTGTTACTGTTGGCGTTGGTGTTTGACTTACACCTGGAGTATCAGAAACAGAAACGGTAGGTGTTACCGTAGCAGTATTAGTTGGAGTATTGGTTGGTGTCACTGTTGGAGTATTAGTTGGTGACGCAGTTACTGTTGGTGATGGTGTAGTGGTACTCGACGAAGTTACTGTTGGTGTCGAAGTAGACTCAGGAGTACTTGTTACCGTTGGAGTAACTGTCGACTCAGGAGTATTTGTAGGTGTCGGTGTTTGACTCACACCTGGAGTATCAGAAACAGAAACGGTAGGTGTTACCGTAGCAGTATTAGTCGGTGTAACCGTTGACTGTGGTGTACCTGTTGGCGTAGAGGTTGATGTCGCAACTGGTGTACCTGTCGGTGTAGATGTCGATGTTGCCACTGGTGTACCTGTCGGTGTAGATGTTGGAGTTGGAGTTGCAGTTCCACTTACACCAGGAGTATTAGAAACTGACACTGTTGGTGTCACACTGGCAGTATTACTTGGTGTAACTGTTGATTGTGGTGTACCCGTTGGAGTTGCGGTAACTGTTGCAGTTGGTGTAGTTGTAACTCCTGTAATCGTTTGAGTAGGAGTGAGAGTTGGCGTTACGGTTACCGTGGCAGTTGGCGTTGGCGTGGCACCTGTAAAGTTGACAGTATCTTCTGAAGAACACGGAGAGTCACTAACAACAACATATACATTGTGACTATCGTCATCAACAAAGGTATAACCTGAAAGTAATTCGTTACGAGTTACTCCAGAGGCAATTAGATTAGCACCACTAACCGAAGTGTGATAAATACTTAATACAGAGATACTTGTACCGACCGTTGTCCCTGTTAATGTTACCTGTCTATTTGCCATTTTTTATTCTTATTAATATAAATATATGTTAACCAACTTTAACTTGTATAGTAATTTCAATTAAGGATTAGGAGGTCACCCTGAACTGAATTGAACCCGCCCCTTGCAGTGGTGTTATGTCTCCAGCAGTAACCGTAGTTGTTGCACCAGACGGCCAATTTTCGTACCAAGACAAATTAGCAAATCCCAACGCAAATTCTTCACCAACAGCCGCAATTGATGGTACATCTATTTTTATGTAATTTTCAGAAGTAGAACCTGTTGTATTCATCCACAAATACCCCTGCATTGAACAATTAGTGATACCACCATTAATATCCGATTTATTATAAATTTTAGCTAACCCATTTGTATCATAGGTACACGGTAATGCAAATACATTTTCAGAATTATCAAATGAAACATCAGGCCAAGTAGTAAGTAGTGTCGATGCAGTATACACATATGACAACCCAATACTTTGTAATGATGCACCTTGACCTTTAGTTATGTACACATATTGGTTTGGATTTTGAGCCGTAAAATTGGCAATTCTAAATACCGTATCAGATACTGAGTTTTCTAATTTTATATAGTATGATTGACCAGCAGATACTGGGAAGTAGTTAAATACGTATCCTTCATTACTACGGTCGGTTAAGTACGTACTACTTGCCCAAACTCCGTATGGGTCATTAGCTAAATTTTCTGTAATATAATCAACCGTATCATTAAATGAAGTACCAGTAGACACTATCCATGTAAATTCTGTTTGTGCCTGAGCCGGTGTATTAGAAGGGGTTGGTGTATTAGTTGGTGTATTAGCTGGCGTTGAAGTGAACGTTGGTGTATTAGTTGGTGTTGGTGTATTAGTTGATGTATTAGTTGGTGTCTGTGTCACACTCGCAGTATTTGTTATTGTGACAGTTGGGGTGTTTGTTGGTGTTACCGAAATCGTAGGTGTCGGAGTTGGTAATGATGGCCCAAATGAACCATCAACCACTAAGTCACAATCTAAAGTTGAGAAAGAACCCACAACCACCAAATCACAATCTAAACTTGATGAAGTAGGTGTATTAGTTGGTGTTGGAGTCTGACTTACACCAGGAGTATTCGATACTGAAACCGTAGGTGTATTAGTCGGCGTAGTGATGAATGGTGTGGCCGTGATATCAGGTGTCGGACCTGGTGTATCAGAAGGAGTAATCGTAATTGTAGGTGTTAATGTAGGTGTGGCACTCGGAGTTGGTGTAGGAGTTACAGGTAATCCAGCACAATCAACATCAAAATCGAGATTCAACTCAATATTAACAACCTCATCAGTCGCACCATCGGTTGTAATACTTATAAGGTTTTCCAATGGATTAACAGTAACATCAGTCACACCCACAAAATTACTTACAACCTCTTCTATAATTGAAGCCCATAAAAAGTCTGAAGGCACATCGGTCATGGTATAACCTGTATAGAACGAACCAGAAGCGTGTTGACCATTATAGTTAATATCGTAATTGAACACACATTCGTTCAATGTACAACCAGTACCACTAATATTTGCAACAAAAGTTTGATATCCACTATTAAGGATTTCTTCAAATCCTTCTTTACCCATAGTAGTTACAAACGTATCACTACATACCTCAACTAAGTTGAAACCTTCAACAACACCTTTACTTTCTTCAACACCATATTCGGCAGTATCTTGACATCCATTACTATCAGTGACTCTAACAGAATAGTCACCGACAGTAGACGCAGTTACAGTTGAACCTGTTGAACCGTCATTCCATAAGTAAGTGAACGGAGCAACACCACTAAGAGTGGTTGCACTTAGAACTGCAGGTGTCTCATAAGTGGCTGGTGTTACAGTGATAACCACACTTACACCAGTAGAACCTGTGATATTGATTGTTTCAGTAACACTACATCCTGCACCGTCAACAACCTGAACAGTGTATCCACCTTCAGATACATTATAGAATGTATACGCAGTTAACGGAGTGTCGATAATTGATTGACCATCCGAAAGGATGTAGTCTAATGGTAGTGTGTAACCACTACTTGGCACTATACTAACAACTCCACTACCACCATTACAAGTATCACCTGTTGTTGATATTGTAAGTTCGAACTTAGGAGTTGCACTTACAGTAAATTGACCTGTGTAACAACATCCGTTACTACCTTCAACGGTAAAGTCATAAACATCAGATACTAAATTAGTAAATTGTTGTTGAGTATTTCTTGTAGTTACCGACGAAGTACCACCTGAAGTCTGACCTGTGTAACTGTAAGTATATGGACCACCATCACCCACAACAGTAATGGTAACATTACCTAAAGTACCACAGTTCACGTAGTCCAATCTTGTAGTAACACTTGTAATACCACCTAAGTCACCAATGTTTACATCGTCTGTGATTGTACATAAACCACTATCAGTAATTGTGAACTCGTAATTACCTGAAGCACATCCAGTAAATGTAAATGAAGTATCTGAAGTTACACCTGAAGAACCATTTTGACCTAAATAAGTATATGGTGCGGTTCCACCACTAATATAAACAGTCACCTGACCATCTTCACTCAAACAACTCGTTGGTGTTGTGGTGTGTGATAAAATTGCGAGATTTTGACTTGTTGTGATTGTCGCACTCTTAGTAAGTTCACAATTATTACTGTCAGTAACAGTTACTGAATATGTCCCACCACTTAAATTACTAATTGTATCACCAGTTGCACCATTTGACCATAGGTAAGTATACGGTGAACTACCCGTCAATCCTGTAACCTGTATACTACCAACACTAACACCACAAGCAGATGTTCCTGTTACCGCCAATCCGAAGTCTAATGAGCTTACACCCGATATTGTTACCGTCTGAGTCTGACCTGTTGCCCCACCAAAGTCCTCAACATACGCATAGTATTCACCATTTGGTAAGTTTGTAAATATCGTTGGATTATTTGGACTACTAAGGTTACTATATACCAACCCATCTTTATATAAGTCAATTAAGTATGGCAGAGATGTTGAGTCCCCACTAACACTTATGTACCCAGTCTCAGCACCACAAGTAGTACCTGAGTAATCATCAATAGTAACATTCAAACATCCGTCAACATTTACATTGATGTATAGTTCATTGTTTGCATCACCCAAACTGTCATTCAATCGGAAAGTATAAGTTCCCGCTGAAAGACCTGTCCACGTGAAAGGCTCGTTTGATGTACCACCCGCTAAAGTTCCAGGTAATATATTGTCAATTGTATATGGTGGAACACCCGCAAACGGAGCGATGGTAATCACACCACTATTTGCACCATCACAAGTACCAGTGACCGAGAAGTTGTAATCTAAATCACCCTCATTACAATCTTGTGTGGCCGGTGTACCATTTACACTAATACCAAGATATGGTTGAGTAGTATCTAAGGTTATAATATCACCCACACTCTGACCTGAACGGTAGAAACCACAACAATCCGTGTAGTAATATGTACCATCTGTAACACCTTGAACACAATTACCCCCACTACCACTCGTTGATGGTGTAATCGTAGGAGTAACCGCAGGTGTATCACTAATAGTAGGTGTTGGTGTTGAACTATTTCCTGGCGTGTCTGAAGGAGAAACCGTAACCGTATAAGTTGGCGTGAATGTTGGTGTGATTGAAGGTGTTGGTGTTGGAGTATCACTCGTACCTGGTGTATCAGAAGGTGATACCGTTACCGTATATGTCGGAGTTATTGTTGATGTATATGTTGGTGTATATGTTGGTGTATATGTTGGTGTATAAGTCGGAGTAACCGTTGGTGTCGGTGTTGGTGATTCACAAATACATGGTGCAGTATCACATATATTTTCAGTAAGTGCACTAAAATCTACAGTGGCTACAGCGGTACCAGTAGTTTCTTGAGTAAATGTATAACAACTTCCATCATAGGTATATCCATAACCTTGCGATAGGTCAGTAGAAGTTAAGAAGGCATCTAATCTTTCTGCTACAAATGCCTCAGTAAATCCTGTCACTGAAGGGTCAACAACTACCCCAAAATTTTTGAGTCCAGGTCCATTTTGGTATGACGGATTCAAATTACTATAAGCAGTAGTTGCTGTAAATGCACTGAATACATTTATAGACGTCAAACCTGTTAAATTGAGAGACTCCGGACCCACATCATCAATAGGTTCCCCATACTTATTTAGATATTCACTCGCAGTAATAGTTTCACCCTCAACAATACCAACGACATGTGGAACAAAAGATTCTCTTGAAAAATTATCATCAACAACAGGATATACAAGACCATTTACCCTACCATTTTGTTGTTTTATATCTTCCCAAACTTTTAAGTACTGTTCATAATCATACTCCACCCTATCGGTAGTCAAGTTATTTGGGGAGAACGGTGGACTCCAACCTGAACCAGCTAAGTAGAAAGGATAAAGAGGACTAACACCAACATTACCATGATAAAAACCAACAAGCCCGTCAGACTCATCTATAATATTGATAACAATATAATTTGTATCACCACCGGCAAATGTACCAGAACCCGTAGATGCCGACATGTTTAAGTCATCATGATTAAACGGGACACCATTAGACCTTGAGTCGGGATTACCTGTATCTAAATCAAGACCCCTATTGATTCTTTGATAGGTAGTACCACTATCATTGAACTGTACCCTTCTCGGTACACATTCACCTCCAATATTTGCCTTACACCAACGTGAGTCATAATCAGAATATTGAATCGCAGTATTTAGAGAACTGTATTCAACAATTGATGTTGAGTCACTCAAAGTTCCACCAGTCAGAGAACCTAAATATGGATATGTATTCCACCAAATCCAGTTTTCACCATTATGTGAGTTCTGACCAACAACTGATTCGTATAGCTGATTAACTTCACCATTAATACTTTGAGTATTAAACCAACTACGAATTGATTTTGAAGCTTCTTCAGCCGTTGCACCATCTAATGAAGTTGCATCATAGAAAACATACACATTCGGAGGTGCAGGTACATTTACATCTAAAATAATAGTTTCAGAAGAGTCACAACAGTCCTCTAATAACCAAGTTTCGACACTACCCGCAGGTGTTGTGGATGGTGTTATTGTTGGAGTTACACTTGGTGTAAATGTTGGCGTATATGACGGAGTAGGTGTCGGAGTATCACTAATTGTAGGAGTGACAGTCGGAGTTGGTGTTTGCGTAATAGGAACAACACTACAGCAATTACCGGTACTATATGAACTATTAATACGATTACTAACAATTACATCATTTTGTTTATAGTACAGTAATGAATTAGGTATTGTCGATAGTAATGCACAAACATCATCATCATAATTACCTTCGGCAGTATAATGTTTTACCAACTGACTGCCCCCACAACCAGTATAAACCAAAGTGACCCTTCCATTATCATCAGGATTACTGTTTCCTGAAGCAGCATCTAAATCAGTCTGAGAAATTTGTACAGATATATACTTACAATCACATTCAGTAGGACATAATGGGTCAGTACAATCACCCTCTAAAGTAGTTGCAGTACCATTGAAACTATAAGGACCAACATGTGATGTCTCAGCTATAAATGTATAACAACCATCAGGTATATTAGTATCACCTGATATTAATACAGTCCCAGTAGTTGAAGCCATCCATGATGACCTTATCACTTGGTATACCGTACCACCTGTACATCCCGATAGATATAAAGGTAACGGACTCACAGTAGGTGTAGTAGTAAGTGATATGGTTGGAGTGACAGGTGGTGTATTAGACGGTGTTGGTGTAGGTGTTTGTGAAGCAGGTACACCCGACGGTGTTGGACTTTGAGTTATAAATTCACTTGGACATACAATATCAATAGCATCGAGGAAGTTACCACCATTTTGACTCGAAGTGGCTGAGAATATTAAATTATATTCAGATTCTGATGCTGTAAATCCGTAGGCGTGTAAATTCCATTGAGTAGTCGAACCAGTATATTCAATAGGAAAAAAGTTAATACCAGTTGAACCACTAAGACCAACTTGCATCGTATTTAAGAACCCATTTCTACCACGGTGGGCAAACTGAAGTTGGTAAGAGGTACCAATACTTGCACTAAATGTTTGGTATAACGCCTGTGAAGCACTGGAAGAGGCATTGATTTCAATAAAATTAGTTCCCTCATAAGCCGGCACACCTTGGTAATTATTTCCCCATACCTCAATAGTATTATCAGTCGCCGTTGTATTCCAATAAGGTATACACTCTTGAGGGTAGAAGGTATATTGACCGTTACTCGTTCTTGAACAAAAAGTCCCATCAACCGTTGAACCTGTCGTAGCATTACAAGGTGAGGCACAAGTCCCTAAGTCATTTTGGAATATATCAAACGATGGGTTTTTTAATAAACCACAAACATCATTAATTGCAATGATTTTACCGTTGTTCGCAGAAAAACTACCATCCACAGTATAAATCTTATTTCTTAATGTAGATACACTATCAATCGCAACATAATAATTAACACCACCACTACTAATACTCGAATTACAAGTTGTATTACCATGAACAGTATCATTAACAGCAGGAACCGAACCCGCAATATTAAAGGAACCATCGACGACCAACCCACCACCATTTTCCACAGTAGACTGAGTTGTACTCCACCTAAAACTATACGTCTGACAAGCCATTAGCCACAGTTAATTGTTATGTTTATACCCACATTCAAGGTGATTGTCTTATCGGTAAAATCAGGATTACATCCCGTATTACTAAAAGTGATTGTGTTACCATTAATAGAGTAACTTAAACCATCTTGATATAAATACTGGAAGTGTGCAATTGCCGCGTTCAACCAATCTGTGTTTGTAGGTGCATCACTACCCCCATATCCTGTGTAGAATTTCTCCTGCACCAAGATATCTGAGTCTAATCTTAAATCTATATACCATTCACTAACTACACTATTGATATCACATTCGAAAGTGGTGTACCCACTCGAAGAAACCACAGAGTTAATCTGCTGAGATAATATCTGATTAAATCTATTGGTTGGGTAGAAATTACAATCAACCGTTTGGTCTGTACAATCGTAATTCCATAAAGGACCGTCGGTCGTACATGGAACACAATCCACCTCGATAATCTCACAACCTCTTTGAACTCTATATACGTGACTCTGTCTGTGGAATACCGCATTCTCCATTCTCTGACCACCATTCCATAGTGTAGATGCAGGAATTACCTGTTCCACCAATCTCATCCAGTAGTCACCAATACCATTGGTATAGTCAATCATCTTTTGGTAAGTGTACTGATTAGAAGGTATGTTTACATCCTGTTGAGAATTTAAGTATTTCCAATACAAAGAGGCTAAAGTCAAGTAACCACCATTACTCGTTTGTCTGTTACGAACATTAATCATGTTCTTGTAGAACGATTGAGCAAACTCAAAGAATGATTTGTCCTTCGGTCTCGGGTCAATCACAGTCCAATCAATACCACCAGGTGATGGGTATGGTGAAGTCAATCCCGTCGCAGGAATTGGGTACCCTCGGTCTCTACTCATTTGCCATACATCGTATGTAAGACCCTGACCCATATTCATAAACAACTCAATGTTCTTTCTATTCAATACTAATCTTTCGTCTACTACGTTATAGTATGAAGTGAACTCACCAGTACCTTTTCTTATACCAACATTCTCTTCTGTCCATGATTTCTTGTTATCTATGACTGATTTGAGTTCGTAACCCAAATTCATATTAGGGAAATTACGGAACTTGTTGAAATATTTCTCACCGTAAGTGTAAGGCTCTAATGTAGTCTGAATATTAGGATTTGAACCCGTAAAATTAGAGTTGGCAACATCAATACTTTCATTGGCTCTATGTTGTGGTGTTTGTTCAAACCAACCAGACCCCATTTCGAAGTAGTAACTATCAGTTTCTGAGACCGCTTTAGGGTATCCTTCATCATCCATTGGGAAATCACCTCTAACCTCTTGAGTAAAGGTAGTCACCGACTGAGGTGTAAAGGCAGTATATGTTTCACCCTTAATTTTGTAGGTACTATTAGGTACCAAAACAGGTAAAATATCCAATTTTGTACCACCACTAAGTTCTGCCAACTCTTCTTCGAATTGTTGAAGGTTGATAGGACCATCGGCCATATAAACAGTCTCATTGAATTCAACTAATGCTTTCGGAGCACCAATCATTCTCATTAAAAACTCCAACCCTGCTCTTGTACCCTTAGATTTGTACAAATATCCTGAGTTTATGATAAGTTTTCTATAATATTCGTAGTCTAACTCCTGAGGTGTCTTATCCCTTGTCTGACCAGGGTATATAGACTGATTTTTGGTTCCAAATACCGAAGTTAAGAAGTCATCTTCAGTAATCGGTGAAATATTAATGTCAAAGCCGAGTGTTTGTGCCAAGTTTTTCAATAAAACAGAAGGGATATCATCCTTTGGATTGTAATTTACTGAGTTGATGTATGCCAATCCGTCGATAAACTTCTTAGTCTCATCAAAACTTCTACCATAAATCTGTAGAACCTTCTCCATCTTTTGGTCACCAGTATCGAAGTCCTTAAACGCACCTGTTACCAAGAATCTACTGATAAGATTGGTCTTGTAACGGTCCATTACCTCAGAAATTTCGTTGATTCTGTTTAGATAGTTGTCAAAACTAATTGTACTAATGTCTAAATTCCATAAACCTCTGATTGGCCAAGTGATATTCTCAACTGAAGTATAGTATCTACCTTGTTCATCCTCTCTTGGTACTTTGAATAATGCAGTATACTTCGGAGTTACCAATCTATTCAATAAAAACTTCTCTACTTCATCGAATGCATCATCAAAAATCTCTTCTGTATAGAATTTATTAGGTCTTAAGATGATATTCTCCATTGAAGAGGTTGCAGAACCGAAAGGTTTACCCTGAACTACCACCTGTATTGTACCTGCGGATAGTGAAGTGGATGGTGTAAAGTCCTGAACCTTGTATTCAGTCTCACCAGTACCCACAAATAAAGAATATCTAAGGTACATTCTCGTTAGATTTCTATATGGCGAAGTCTCCATCGGACGTAGAGACATATTTCTATCGGCATTTCTACTGTAGTCAATATCAAATGGATTTTTGATACGACTAACACTAATATCGAAAGTTGTTTCATCTTCAACAGCATCGTATGACACATTAGTCACCGTACTGGCAGTCGTATAGTCAGTGAAAATCAAATCAACCTCCAATGCAGCAGGAAAGAAGTTGATAATTCTCGTAATCGAAGATGATAATCTTTTTTGTAATGAGCCGTAGTAAGAGAAATTGGTAACAACAGAAACATCATAGTTAGGATATACCCCAAAATTACGAGCCCAAATCTTTCTCGACTCTTCGAGGTTCTCCATATCCATATTCTCCAAAGTAAATGGATTGGAAAAGACACCCGTTTCAAAAGTACGATTGACCTTCTCAACAATAGCAGTAGTAAATTCAAAGTTACCCTGCGTCAGACCACCACCATCAACAAGCTGAAACCCCACCAAGTCTGGTGAGAATGTTTCTGCTCCTGAAGGGGGTGCTGGTGGGTAACGATATTTTTTCTTACTTGCCATTACTCAATTACATTATTGAAGTTCTTACTGAAATCGATATTATCACCTCTATCCTGACGAACCTCAAACAATAGGTTATTGAACTCATCTCTAATCTCAAACAAGTTGTATTGTTTGTAGATGTTATTCGATGGGTCATAAAGTGTGTAAATACCATCCTCCATACTCTTAGTCTGATTACCGTAAAGAGCAATCGCGAGAGTATCGATGTCGTGTTCAGCCATTTCAATATCTAATGTAACTGGGTTGAAGTATGTATTCGTGATTATGATATCCTGATTTGGTTGACCGATAAATGGTGTTGCATTTGGTTTGTTAGACGGAGCACTTGACGGTGACAACGTACAGAATAATAAATCACTACCGTTTTCAACATAACGATAACGGATTGTCTTTTGTGAACTATTTGTAAGATTAGTAGTTACAGGCTCACAATAGAAAGACGAAGTAATAATTCTGTAGAAGTTTGGTACCTTCGTTCCACTGTCATTTAAGTATTCCACTCTAAATCCAACCAATCCCTGAGCAACAAATTTGTTACGGAATTGTGGGTCAACATTATTCAAATCAATGATGATACCTTTAACATTCGGTAATGCGGATAAAACACCACAATCAGTGATTGTCGTTCTCATCTCTACAGGACGAATATATAAAGTATAAATTCCCGTTTGGTTAAATTCATTGGATGGTAATCTTAAATTATACATTCCACCCAAAATTTCATTTGTATTTCCACCCGTATCGTTGTTGTGGAAATAAGGCGTCAAAATAGAAGCCGCGTCTAATTTCTTAAGTACAAAATCTTCGGTTACGTCTCTACTCGGCGTGTAATGCATGATGATTTCTACATCCTCAGGGGACATATCCGCAGGTCTTGTAATACCATAAGTTCCTAATGCCATTTTTTAATTTTCATTAATTTTATAGAAACCATAACCATATCTTGTCAAGTCTCCTAAGTTATCAACTTCCCCCAATCTCTCTAATCCTTCGAAAGCTGAGTTCTTGCCTCTGTCTATAAATACTTCACTCTGAATTTCTGGTGAAGAAACCATGTCTAATAATACTTCTTGTTTTGTAATCGCACTAACACTGATGTCATTCGCAGTAATACCTGAAGAATTTTCAACAAATAATGTTGTCCCATCAGGATAATCATAGTAATCAACATTATTAATTGTATAGGCAGTATAATCTGTATCCATTTCATTAATCACACCATACAACTGACCGTTTTGGAATATCGGTACATTTGTTGCATATCTAACAGAACCGTAACTACTCAAACTCGTCAACTTACTTTTGGTATACCCCGAAACAATAAAAGGAACTGTAGTACTATTCGAAGATATTTGTGCTTGAATGTTATTTTCAGCGTCACCACTAAAGATAAAGTCATAACTCAACGGTGTACCCGCCCAACTACCACCTTGAGGGGTGAATGTGATTGTACCATCAGGGTTAGGTATAGTAGCACCAACCATAGGTACCTCAATAGTTTTTTTAATCTCAGTGGTCCCCCACGGGTTTGTTTGAGTCATCGTAATAGTGAACTCAGAAGCGTAAGGATAAGTGTGAGACAGACTATTTGGTGATGTCTGATTTATCTTTTGTGTTGAACTACCGTCACCCCAGTCAATTATATAATCAGCCAACTGTAAAAACTTTTTGAAATCTCTATCCGACGTATTATATACAAACACCTCATACCCATTGTTAGGATTACCAGAATAAACAAAGTTATTTACCACATCTTTTTGTAAGATATACCCATCAAAAGGTGTGTAATATCCTAAGTCGTTGAATGACTGAGTAAACATCACAGGTATAGTCAATCCCGTTAGTAAAGAACTACCATCAGTACCTCCACTCAAAATCTCTGTTAGACCCGAGTAAACCCCAAAGGTATTTCCACTGTAAGTTTCTTGAATTACATCGTCCTTCAAGACCTCAGGAGAAATCTTAATATATGTTCTTTGTGTTTTCATTATGGGTTAACATATTCATAGAATTTTATTGGGTTTGTTTCTGTACCTATTCGTACACCATTTAAGTTGTACATCTCATATTCATAATTATTATAATCCAATTGTAATTTGGTATAAAAATTATCAGCCTTATTGAAATTAAATCTATTACTAAAATTCGATTGTGGTTGAATCATCAGTCTTGTAAACTCACCTGTCTTTCCATTGAAGAATTTTACTGACATATAAAATTGGTCCAAATTGATATAATCCCTATTTCTCAGCCAGTAAATAAAGAACCCTTCTTTATCTCCCACGTAATCCAATTTGTATTTTGGTATTCTAATATCCACAACGTTGGGAACAACAGGTGTACCAATATCTGCAGAAGTTATCTCACCTTGTTGTGTTGGAATTACCACCGTAAAATATAATTTCTGTTGCTGACTATTATTGGAATCATAGAAGTCTAACTTAAAGAAACTATTCTTAAATGAATTGGCGTAATAATGAACTTCTTTGTCATTGAATCCAGCACCACTGTAACTATTAGTCCAATCTGTAGATGTCGCCCCTGTAACATCAATCAAAGAATTGATGAAGTAGAACTCGTAGTTTATACTCGACGCAGTTGTACCATACATCTTATGGTCGAATCGTGTAACCTCAAAGTCTTCCGTTGGATTAATGACCTGTTCAATAACCTCCTCCTCGAAAACATCAATTGCGTCGTCGCGTCCAGCAACGTCCCACCCCTGTTCGATAGGAATCTGAATTTCCCTTTCTATACCTCTATCTGAAAATCTATACTTATTCACAGTCATCAATTAATGGTTGAGTTATCACACCAAGACCGTAGTTCAGTGTTCTTTGTGGCAATACTTGTAAGAAACTTATATTTTTGAATGGATAATGGGCGCCATTTAAGAAAGGATAGTCAACACCCACACCCTCAGCATCTATAAACCCATAAGGATATAAGTCTCTCCATCTCCATCTCTGCTCGAAACTCGAATAAAACGCATAATCAGGGATACCTTCAACATCCTCAATGTTACCCGTTTCAACATATGGTGAAAAGTCTCTAACCTGAATGGCGTGGTGAGGATAATACAAATACCCACTCGGTAAAACGACCGTATCATCATTTAGATAATGGTTCGGATTAAAACTATATTTGTGTAACATCGGAGATACAACATTCTCCTGCATTTCATAGTCATTCCATTCACAGAAATCACCTAAGATAATGTCCCCCTCTGAAAGGTTTCTATTGTAATAGAAGGTCTGATTATTCACCTGATAATTAGCAGTTGGGATATCATCTTTATTATTACTATTATCCTGTCTCCACCATGGGTCAACTTCTAACGATAAACAATTAAATTCCCAACCAATATTCATAGCAGATGCCGACCTACCATAAGGCTTATTGAACCAACCCATATAACCTTTATTAATAATGGTCACAAAAAGTTCAGTAAGAGGTCTTTCTTGATTGTCTTTATATTTTGAAATATCAATCTGTTTTTCAAATGTAAAAGAAACAACCTGACTACCATTTCTGGTTGATGTTCGTTGTATATTATTTGGTGTTAGTGCAGAATATTCTAATTTGGTGTCATTATTAAATGGGTTATTTTCAAATCCCATTTTTGCCATATTATAATCTTTAACATCTGTTAAAATCTTATGTCTTCTGACGTAATATTTTGATGTGGTTTCTTCTTTATTATTTTTACTTAAAACTCTCTTAAGTGTACCAGTAACTCCATCACCAAATGTGGTACCGGTATATCCCAAATTATAAATGGAAAAGACCTTTCCTTCACTTTTATAATCTTCGTCACCTAACTCATATACTTGAAAGTAGTTCTCACCATTATAATCAAAAGATAACTTAACATATTCACCAACAGTTAGATTGTGAGTACCACCACAATAGAAAGTAATAAGGGTCTTACCATTTACAACTCTATTTTTGATAGCAAATGGAATACCATCACTTACATTGAATACCGTTGTTGCACTTAACTCTTCATTCTTATAAGTCATTGTTTGACCCGTATAATTGTCATGAACATATGAAAGGTAAGCGGTCCAATTATATGTTGTTGAACTCTTTGGTATAAAATTTACATGTCCATCGATTCCACTTGTTCTGATAAAACTAAACTCATCATATTGCGGATAACCTTGCCAAACGTTTGTTGTCACAGATTTCAGGGCATCAGTATAATATAGAACATTTTGATATGGGGTATAATTCGTTCTACCTGAAATGACATTATCCATAAGGTTGGTTAGTTTACCGGTAACCCTGATTAAATTTGAACCCTGACGTTCTTTATCGAATCTTTCTGCCAGATTCAATATAACAGTACGGTCACCGTCAACCATCAACCTTTTCTGACCCTCTAACGTAACATCTAAAGAACCATCTAATGTTGGTGCACCCTTGTATTGTTTTTCACTCGGGACTATCCTTATTTGACTTGGTTCCTTACTCATAATTTTTCTTGATTCAGAATAAATTTATCAATGAACTTATTCATAGAAGTACCACCCCTTCTCAATCCAAAGTAGAAGAAATACGGTGAACCCGCGTGTATCTTGTTTTGGAACGATGCTGGTTTAGAATCTGTCACCTCAACTTGATTACCTACAATATTAGAATTGTAAATGTAACCAGGTCTCTGTGTTGACGGCATTGATGTATTAGTACTGAAGGTATTTTGTGAGGTCAGTCTATCTTCACTTTGGAACTGTACAGAACCAATACCATCCTGAGACCTCTTACTATACCAATCATTCCATTGTGTTCCGAAGATTGTAGAACCTGTACTAACTATTTCCCATTTGTGGTACGGTACCAATTGGTCATTATGTCCATAGTTATCCGTCAAGAAGTTTGTAAGGGTATCTTCAAACGTAAATCTACCTGGACTAATCAAATCTCTGTTGATAGTATTAGCACTGAAGAAAATACCCAATACAGGGTCATATACTCTATCGTTAACAGGAGCACCTGGATTAGATAGTTGTTGGATATATTTGATTTGACTATCCGAATAGTTTGAACCCAAATAAGGTACAACACCAAATTCAGAGTTGATACTCAATAATTGTGAAATATCACCATCCAATCTTTGGTTATCTCTTGAGAATAGTTTTGCAATTGAACCGTCACCCAAACCTATTATTTGTTCCCAGAATCCTGCGTCCGTCAATCTACTAATTGCAAACAACTGAAGAATATCTGATGTGTCGTTGTATGACGAACTTCTAATCTTATCCACAATGTACCCTTGGAATTCAGGGTTATAACAAATTTCTTTTGTGAATAAATCTCTTGGTCCTAAATCCATCATAGTCGTCGGATTACCCAAGAACTTCTTATTAGCACCGTTGGAACGTCCAAGGATATTCACCAATGGTGTGTTATCTCTACCGATAAATCTCTGACCTTGTGGTCGATTAGGATTGTATGGGGAAGCCCTATAGTAGAACGAATTAGTAACTATTTGATAGACAGCGGTATCTTTACAGTAAACATAAGTTGGGGAAGTGGTAAATGTAGTTTCATTAACATCATTTCCATATACGTCATCTTTTTGGAATGCATACATATACAATGAACCATTTATCCAGTTGTTTACGAATGTCAAACTAACCACATTATTACATAAGGCAAACATCATTCTGAATCTTGCTCTCCATTCTGCAATAGATTGGAAGTCTTCGGCAAAGGCAAAGTTCTTAGTTAAAAGGTAATAACAACCTTTGTACATCTTCTTAATTTCCTTTTTATCAGACATGTAGTAACATCTATCATCTTCAGGTAATACACCAATAGTTTCACCATTACCTGAATAACACTCCAATGGTACCATACCTTCACAAGAGAATGTCTGATTGATTTGTGTTGCAATTGCACCAGCATCTTCATTGAAGTCATCTGCTCCATCTCCAAAACTATCACTCGACTCTAAATTGAACGATACAGATGTACCATCATCACCGACGGTATAAATCGCAAACCTCTTATTTTGATGTAGTTGGAATCTTTTATATGGGTCATCTGATGTTGGTAACCTATCCGTTCTCATCACAATTTTTTGCGAATTCAACATAGGTAAATCCAAATTAGGATTTAATTGATAATATACAGGCGAAACATAAGACCAATCACCATTACCTAATCCCAACTTCTGAGCCGCAGTAATATCATTATTTTTAGACTGAATAAGACTTCCACCTTCTACCACCTCATCATTTCTATAATTAAATTTCCAATCACTATTACCACCTTCCATTTGACTCCAAGAACCAGGAGAATTTACAGTCCTTACTGCTTGGTTTTCTGTTTTGACTGAATTTTTATAAAACGCATTATTAGGATAAATTTGATTATTATCAATCTGATAATCCATCGATGAATAAAACTTAATGTTTTTATTCTTATAGGTTTGGTACATGTTATTGTTTGGACTAAATGAAAATGAATTAAAATAGATTGGTAATCCTGTTTCAGTACAGTTTTGTCCATTTGCACCAATTCGATTGTGTCTTGGTATTCTCCAATCAGAGTTTGCATTTGCATATGGTTGAATAGGAATATTCATTTTGAAATTACCCCTTACCTGTGGACCTTGACCCATATTGTACCCATATAATTTTGATAAATCATATTTGATGTCTTGTCTTGGGGTATGTGGGTCAACACCCCTAACTAAAAATATTACACAGTGGTCTTCCCAATCAGAATTAAGCTTAATATTTGGCACTTCATGTTCGAAATAATTATTACTGGTGTTCCCATTTGGGTACACATCAGGATTTTTAGTACCAAAACTATAAAACTTTTCCACTTTTTGCCAACCAAAAATGTAAAACTGACCGAGAGTATTGTTGGGAGTACCATATGTTGACAATCCTTTAGCAGTACTGTGTAATGTGTTTTCAAATTCAGAAAGTGTCTGACCTGTAATTACTTGGAAATACTCAATATCAGTACCAAATTCATAGTTTACTGAACTTGCGGTTTCACCTGTAATTGTATATGTCTTTTGTGCCGAACCTAACGTATCAGGGTCCATATATGTAACTGTAACATTAGAAGTACTTTGATTTTGGAACACTGTAGTACCTGTTGTTGTCCCACTAACATTAGGGTCATTTGTATTCTCAGGATTATTAAATGTGACTATTGTTCCTGATTTGAACGAATTTAATTGACCTGGGTCGAGTAACAACATCAAAACATTATCACTGTGTTTTTTGAAATTATTTTGAGTTGGATTTACATAAGTATCAATCCTATTTTGTCCACCAAATTGGTGGTATTTTGCCTTAACATTGAATAAATTAAACCTCTCACTTAGGGTTAAGTCTCTTGACCATGTCTTTGCCTTAGCTTGTGGATTATCCCCACCCTTCAACCAAGGAGTTAGTGATTTAATCTCATTGTCACCCTCATATATATCATTACCGGCCATAACCGTTTGGAAACCAAACGTAAATTTAGTCCAATCGGCCTTTTCATCATCATTATAACCCACTAACCTGTCGTAGAAAGTGTTTACATTAGAATCAATTAGTAAAGTCGTATTATCTTCTATTTCAGGTAAGTTTTGACCTTCAGCCTCACCAGCTTCTCTACCCTCACAAGCACAAGCCTGACACTCAGGATATGATAAGTTTGGTAAAGGAATTGCAGATAACGGACATTTTTTTGGTAAATTTATACGTGAATATTTCGGACATTTAACTCTTGCACCAAACAACCATGCAACCCCATTGATAATATTACACAACAATACAAATATTGCAAATATCACTGATAAAATGACCGATAAGAGAAGTCTTAAAATAGGCCACAGGAAACAAATTACATGACCAACCACTGTAATAGCTAATAGTATGGGTGTAAATAGTGTAACTAATAGATTAACAATTAAAAATAATAGACTGAAGTTTCTAACCCCATCATTCGTTGGGAACTTATTGGTGTCGTTCTCACATCCTCTATCCAAAATTTCTTTAATACCCAAGAACCTCGCTCGACCATAACCCGACCTATACTCGTCAATCATCTGTGACGGAGTATAAACCTTGTTGTAGTTCATCAAATAGAACGAATCCTCACATTGTACCGCAGCATCTTTATCTGCATATTCATCCCAATCCAATGAGAACGCATAAGACTTTTGGAATTGAATGTAATCGTAGTCATACTGTTTCACCTCAACAGTAACATCCTGACCAAGAGTCTGTGGTGGGTTCCCAACTTCAATCGTAGTCTTAGTAACCTCAATAGTTAATGTACCACCATTAGGGAACTCAATCCACTTTTCATTTCTAACAACACCATTGACTGTCAGATTGATTGCTTCAAGATTCTTATTATAAGGAACAGTAACCGTAGTATTTGACGGTATCGAAATACTTTTTGTCTCAGTAATCTGACTTTGGTTAGTGAAATCTACCTCAACTATAGTCTCAGTATCTTTAGTTGCTGGGTCTACTCCTGAATTTTGTACACTACCATTCCACCCATACTCACGGATTTGTGGAACAATAAAGTTGGCTCTTTGTACCTCCCCAACAATCGGGAAAATTTGGTCACCCTCGAAAGGTGGTCCATTCTCTTCAGATTGGTACTTAATCTTAAATCTATACTTACCCTTTGTTGGAATACCAATGGTCGGGTCGTTAGATAATACGGTCTCACCAAATTCATTGGTAACCACATAATCTAAGTTCATTGGGATATCAGTGACGAACGCACCATTCTCGTCAATTACTTTACCTGAGTTTGGTAAACTGTATTGTTCCAACACAGGGTCACCATTCTCATCCACATCAATAGTCTGTCTGACCGCTAAAATTTCACCAGGTCCCGTAGCTAAGTTACATAAGTCACCCTGTTCTGTTCTCGGTTTACAGTTTGGTTTTACAGGTCTACTTTCAACATCACTGAAGACTGAACCCATAAACACCGCTGTTGGCTGAATCTCAATACCCAAATCCCTTAAATCGAAGTCGTTTCTCGTAATACCAATGTTACATAAGTCTTCTTGACCCCAAAAGGATGCCACATCAATATCTTTTACTGAACTAATAATTTGTGGTAATTCATCAATATTTGTGGAAGCTTTGAAGTTAGAACCGTCGAACTGTTCTGCAACCCCCATGTTCATTCTAATCAAATCCTGAGGTCTCAAAGAGAAACAACCCATATCTGATAAGTCCATATCCAATACGATTTTCTGACTACCCAATGGTACACCAGTAATCATAAAGTCACCCGATGTGTTTGTTTTTACCGTAAATTTGTAGTATTTGTCATAAATCTCCAACACCTCACTACGAGTCATCACATCAGACCTCGAAGGGAAAGTCCCTGTCGGAGTATGTCCATTGTATTGTTTCTCGTATGGTAATAGATTATAACGGTATCCGTCCTCGTTTTTATCAGTTGGACTCTTGTATGGATACAAAGTAGATATTACCGGGTCTTCGAGGTCCATATCATCCACAGGAATGAAGATAGACACCCTCGCGTTTGGAATACCAAAACCACTGTTGGCAACAACCCTACCAACAACCACACCATAATCAGCACAGAATCTGGAATAGACATCTTCCTGTCTCAACTTCAACGATAAGATTTCGAGGAAGTCAAAGTCTTGCTCAACATTCACACGAATGTTTTGGTCTGTCCCTAATTTTGTACGTATTCTATATGACTTAGACATAATGCAGTTTTAAGATAAATACTTATTTATCCATTTTACAAATGTAAACCCACAAGTATCTGATGTAAATTATTATTATTTGTAGTCGACGTTTTTAAGGTTCTTTACTCTGACCTTAATATCCTTCTCAGGGAACCTCACTTGATAGATTTGTGATGGTTCGGCAAAGATTGTCTCATCTATTAATTGAATCTCTTTCGTCTCATTATCAGAATATCTTTGAGATGTTTCTGAAGAGGAATATTGTCCACCGACTTTATTATAGATTTTCAAATCAGTGATTGATATTACACCTCCAACATTTTGAATGATTTGTTTCAACTGAGAAACGAATATATTCTGACCCATTGTTCTATCAGTCGGAGCCATAAATCTTGATACCTCATCAATAATTTTTGTGATAACAGTTCCTTGATTCTGACCTGAATCTAAAACAACAGATAAATCATATTCCAAATCAATGACCTGACCTACATTAATAGAAATGTAATCATTAATCATTCTGTATTTAGACAAATAATTGGCAATATTTTGTTTCAATGTATTCGATACTGTCTGTGTTAGACTACCATTAGAATCGTATGATAAAACATTGATATTGATTTTATTGTCTTTTTCAGTGATTGCCGTCTTAGCGGGTGCACCATATTTTCCTGGCATTTTTCTTATTAAAGCATTGTAGTCATTGATGGTAACCGCTCTGTTCTGAGATGCAAAGTTGAATGTTACCATATTTCTTACCTCTTCAATAGATGGTTGATTAGCACCACCGATAGCAGCTGTTACGTTATTTACAGTCAATGAATTGACGACTGTTTGATTGTTATTATTTGATGGACCATTTACAAAGAAATTCACAGTCCCAACTTGATTGATTGCATTCACACCAATGTTAGATGCCGCACCACCACCTACTCTATATTTGACAAATAATGTTGTATTCGCCTTAACCGTCCTACCCAATCCAATATTATTTTGGTAATCTTGAATTCTCAACGATACACCGTTTCTTGCAAATTCAGCCAATTGGTCATCGGCCGTTGTTGAACCACCACCAAATTGTACTTTCATAAAATTATTAGGTGTATACTCAGTGATAAATCTGTTTTCTGTTTCTATATACTTCCCTACTTTGATACCAGGTACATCAGATGGTTTAGTACTATCTTCAACAAACACAGTCGTTTCTGCCAACGATTCCACCTCATACCATCTATCCTGTGCGTTAACAAATTCAGTATATGTTGGTGTTGATTGGAATGACGTACCATCTTTTTGTATGATATCAACAACTTCTAATACATTTCTTTCAGGTAAGAAGAATTCGAAGAATGGTTTAACATCGTTAGGATTGATTACTTTTTTGAATACTTTGGTTAGACCGTTAACAACCACCTCTCTTTTTGTGATGGTATAGTTTACCAATACATTATTAGAATCAAAATTAGGGATTTTAGTTCTGTTAGGGAAACCTTCATTATTGTATTGAGATGCAAAGTCTATATCATATACGTTCTCAAATACTTGACCTGCACCAATAACTTGTGAACCGGCTCTAAGAATACCTAAGTATCTTGAATCTTCTTGGTCACCAAGTGCCGGTACCGTAATCGAAAAATCGACAATAGCCACCGATGGTCTATTACCTGGTATCTTCAATCCATAAGTTCTGGCTATATTGAATATAGATGAACGTTGTTGGGCGTATTGTAGAACAGTCTCTTGAATACTTCTATCAATATGGTAATTTAAGTTATCACCTATCGCGGCGTTGAGGTCCATTAACACTGAATAAACCGCAGCATCATTGAAGTTGTCTATAAGTTCAGGATAGTACTGTTTAGTATAATTTACTAAGTCCTGTCTTAGACCTTCGAAGTCTCTTTCTGTATATGAAATCTTTTTACCTGCCATCTACTATTAAATATTGATGATTATGAAATCTTTTGATTGGAATGTATTGTCGGTGATGGTATAATCTATTCTCAATTTTGCCGTATATTCTTCAACACCACGACCTGGTATTCTATATATACCACCGATACCTAACTTTTCAGTATTCAAATCACCTTGCGCATCTAAATCATCCAAATAAGGTGTAATCGTTATTTCATTAATTGTTAAGTTAGGTATGTACTTTTCAACCGAATTTGTAATATCCTCTTTGATTGCTTCGAAGCTTGTACCATCCATCGGTTCGAAAATAAATTCATAAATTCGTGTTCCAAAATCAGGTAAATAATATCTACTACCCTTTCTGGTAAGTATCAAATGAAGTAAGTCAGTTCTAATCTCCTCATCAGCAGTCTGTGAAAGAGAAAGATACTTACCATCTTTACTATCCTGAAAAGGAAAATTAATACCGTATGTTTTACCGTCAGCCATTACCTATAAATACTTTAACAATATAAATTATAAAAAAAAGAGGACCGAAGTCCTCTTTTATATTTGTTGTTTGTTAAAAATAACAATTAACCTTCACAAGCAACACACTGTAAGTCATTCAAATTCAATTTCTTTCTTGCAAAAGCTTGAGCTGAATTCATTGAGTGTTGGTAGTATAATGTCTTAACACCCAACTGCCAAGCCTCAATAAGAAGTTTGTTAACATCCCTTGTCGGCATGTCAGGTGAAATCATTAAGTTTAGTGATTGTGATTGGTCAATGTAATCTTGACGAACCGCAGCTTGGTTGATAATTGATGATTGGTTAATCTCAGCAAATGTTCTGAAGATATCCTTTTGTTCATCACTTAAGAAGTCCAAGTGTTGTACTGAACCATCATTTTGTTTGATACTGTTCCATACGTCTTTGGTGTCCTTACCCAACTCAGCCAATACTTTCTTTAATACTGGGTTTTTGATGGTTACCTTCATCTTAGCAACGTCCTTCACATAACAGTTAGACCAAATTGGTTCAATTGATTGTGATACCTGACCTAAGATAAACGCTGAAGATGTTGTTGGTGCAATAGCATTCAACGTAACATTTCTTCTACCATAACCTTTTAGGTATTCTGGTTCACCGAACATCTCAGCTAACTTCTCTGAAGCCGCGTATGATTTCTCTTTGATAAGTTTGAATACCTCAACATTCAATCTTGCAGTGTCTCTTGTATCAAAAGCTAATCCACGTGATTGAAGTAGTGAGTGCCATCCTAACACACCCAAACCTAACGCTCTTTGTCTCTTAGCGAAGTTGTAAGCTTTCTCCAAATAGAAGAACCCTCTCTTACCTTCAATAGTTCCGTTGTCTCTAATGTCCTCAATCTTAGTTAAGAACTCTGTAACAACTGCGTCTAAGAACATAGTCATCGTTTCAACTGCGTCGGTATCTTTCCACTCGTCGTAGTGTAGAACATTCATTGATGACAATACACAAACAAATGACTCTTCTTCAGAGTTGTGAAGAGCAATCTCTGAACATAAGTTAGAGTTGTAAATCTTTGCACCTTTGTCTTTGTATACATCAACTGTTTTGTTATTCATCGTATCGTGGAACATGATGTATGGATAACCAATCTCACCTCTTCTTTGGATTACCTTTGCCCAAATCGCTCTCTTTTCCTCATCACCAGCAATCATCTCATTCATAAACTCATCAGTCACTGTAACCGCGTGAGTTAAGTCTTGAATTGGGAAACCTTCCGTACCAATCTCCAAGAACTCCATGATATCAGGGTGTTCAACTGGTAGATATGGTGAGAAACGACCACGACGTGTTGAACCCTGAGAAATGTTATCTACAACACTCTCAAACAAGTTCATGAAGTGTACCGAACCTGGTGCAAGACCGTTGTCAGTAATTTCAGCACCTCTTTCTCTGATGTTACCAAAGTAACCTGAGGTACCTCCACCCATCTTACTCATCTCTCCAACCTCTGCTTGTGTATAAAGAATTGACTCAATATTGTCACCGATGTTAGAACCGAAACAACTTACTGGTAGACCTCTCTTCTTACCGAAGTTTGCCCATACAGGTGATGATAGTGAGTACCATCCTTTACCCATATAGTCATAAAATTTATCTGCGAAACCTTCAATACCTAAAAGGTTCTCAGCGTGGTCTGCGATTGTTCTAATTCTTTCCAACGGTTCCTCTCCCTCACTAAGATATCCTCTTTGTAGGAAGGTAATTGATTCTTCGTTAATCCATTCAAATGGTTTTCTATCGTTCATTTTTTGTTAATGTTTTTTGTTAAAATAAATCGTTTGATGTAATTGATTTAGATTTCTTACTGTAGTTAATACTTCTTTTGTTGAAGAAATCTGTGTGTTTTGTAGTCAGAATTTCATCATCAAACCACTCAGTCGTTTCCAACAACGCCTCATTGATTTCAAAAATACTTTCAAGACCAATAGAGTTTAATGATACATTAAATCTATGTTTAATAAATTCCATAGTCTGACTTTTCGTCAAGAAATCCAAATCACCTTCCTCAAAAATCCAATCTATAATTTCTGTTTCTGCCTCAAATGCTTCCATAGTCGCATTGATAAGGTCTTCCTGTAATCCTTCTGTCCACCATGATGGGTTCTCTTGTTTGATAAGGTTTACCAAATCAAACCCAAACTCTGCGTGGATATTTTCTTCTTTTGATGTTGCCTCAACAGCGTTACTAATACCTTTCAACATGTTCTTATGTTTGTTGAATGATAACATAACCAAGAATTGTGAGAACAACGACACATTTTCTACGAACATAGAGAATAACACTACAGACTCAAAGTAGTCTTTGTTTTCTACTGACTTTGAGTTTGAAATTGACTTCTCTAAGTATTTGATTCTTCTACGAATTGCCGGTACTTCCATAAGAGTTTCAAACTCTGCGTTAAGACCCAACAATTGAATCAAATGAGAATACGCATCTGCGTGTCTTACTTCTGATTCTGCGAATGTTGCACCTACATTACCAATTTCAGGTTTCGGCATCCTTTTGTAGATGTCACCCCAAAATGTTTTAACTGCAACTTCAATCTGTGAGATTGCCAACATCGCTCTTTTTACTGCGGTTTTTTCTTTTTTATCCAAGTGAACTTTGAAATCTTGGATGTCTGATGTAAAGTTAAACTCAGTGTGTACCCAGTATGAGTGTCTGATTGCGTCAACATACTCATTAAGATTTGGGTACTCATAAGGTTTAAGATTGGTTCTCTTTGAGAAGATATCAGGTCTGTGTTTTGCACGGTACACGATATATTCTCTTGCTACGTCGTTAAGACCATTATCCATCAATTTGTTTTCAACCATTTCGTGGATTTCGTCTACGTGTGGAACTTTATCTTTATCATCTCTGAAGATTCCCTTACGAGTGATTCTCGCAATCTTTTCTGCCATTTCATCATCAACCTCACCCACTGACTGCATCGCCTTCAGTACTGCGTATTTGATTTTCTCCGCTTCAAAGATTACCTCTTCACCACTCCTCTTAATTACATAACGAGTTTCTTTACTGTTCATAGTATTAAAATTTACCATAATTTATTATTGTTTAGTTTTGTTGTCCCTCACGTTGCTTACGCTTCTCCATGAGTTCCTTGATTCTATCCCTCTGTTTCTCTTCCCTTTGTTCTTCCAAACCTAAGAAAGTCATACTCTGTTCAGTATCAATAACCAACATCTCATTGTCATATTTACAGTTCTCAAACACAATACCGTCTTTTCCGATACGAGACTTAGTAATTGCAATGGTTGCCAAGTTCATCTCCTTTTGTTGAAGAGACTTTG
>Ga0255762_10000153_pt1 | contig 60451 bp, 60 predicted proteins | sample 101ome_16_FD_179962 | JGI IMG/M metagenome (GOLD analysis project Ga0255762, IMG submission 179962) | Coastal salt marsh microbial communities from the Groves Creek Marsh, Skidaway Island, Georgia - 101401AT metaG (version 2) | ecosystem: Environmental > Aquatic > Marine > Intertidal zone >...
TCAGGCCCCTTCAAGGGTTTCAATGCGATATTTGATAAGTATGACAAGGACAAGTCAGCGATTGTTCTCATAAATTTCTTAAGGCATCAACAGCGGGTGAAGATTCAGTCGGAGATGATTGCTTAGTCAAACAATCCGATAATCGCAATTATCGAACGCTAAAAGGCAGTTCGTTTCGTAAAAACTACTTTCCGTAGTACTCAGTAAACCACTTTGCGAAGTTAGCGATACCCTCTTTCACTGGCGTGGCGGGCTTGTAGCCAAACTGATCTACCAGATCGGTCACATCGGCATAGGCGCCTCAGTAGGCCTTATTGATGAATATGTTTAGATTGAAAGGCTTCGCGGCGGATGGATGTCTGAGAATACCGCATTACGATATCTAAGGAACTGAGATGATAGCGATTGGTTATTAGTTGGTTAAAACGTTCAGCGACCAACTCGATCACCTTGCCCTTTACCGGCAAAAGTTAGAAAAATATATTTGAAGTAATTCACTGACGACATAGTAGAAATCATTTCAGCATCAGTTTTGGCTAACAGCTCAGGCGTGGACATATCGATATCTTTAATTTGCGCAAGGCCGGTGATGCCTGGACGCACTCTATACACATCCAATGCATCACGCGCGTGAATAAGCTCAGCTTGATTGAAAAGATTTGGTCGAGGACCAACTAAACTCATATCACCTTTGAGCACGTTCCAAAGCTGGGGCAACTCATCTAATTTTGTTTTACGAAGAAATCGGCCAAAGGAAGTTATTGAAGAGCCACTTGCCAAATGACTCGCCACAGAAGCCGTGTCTTTAGACATAGTACGAAACTTAACCAGAGTAAAATTTTGCATATTACGGCCCACTCTTTCTTGTCGAAAAATTGGATAGCCTGTATCAAAGAGGCCTAAAACCCAAATAATTGCTAAAACAGGCAACCCCAAAAATAAACCAAGAACCGAGAAAATTACATCGAAAAAACGAATCACAACACTTAATACCGTTATGCGTTTCTAACAAAACAACGACGCAAGCCTTTCTCGACTGATAATAGCGGCGTCCAGTCGAGTAGATCACGAGCTTTGCTAATATCAACTTGAAGAGTGCCTAAAAGCCGTTGAGCCATCTCCTTCTTACCTAATAGAGATGCCATAAACATTAAAACTGATGCAGGCACTGGTAAAAGACGAGATGGCACCCCAGCAGCTTTAGCAACACCCCGCAACAACTCGGTTGTAGAAAGATCTTCACCATCACCCGCAAGAAAAACCTGATTTGCAGCAGCAGGGTGATTGATACAAGTAATGATCAAATCAACCAGATTATCTAAAGCAACAAGGGAGCGCATATTGTTTATTGCTCCTAAAGGCAAGGGAAACCCTTTTTTAACAACCTGCATCATGCTGGAAAAGTTACCTTTAACGCCCGGACCATAAACCAAAGGAGGTCTAATGATCACAACTTCAAGCCCCGAATCAGCAGCGATTTGTAACAAACCTTGCTCAGCTTCATATTTTGAAATGCCGTAGGCATCTTCAGGTGCAGGGATATCCTCGGCCGTAAAAGGCTTACCTATAAGAGTCTGTTCGCCATTTACTTTGATAGAGCTAATGAAAATAAATCGTCTTACGCCAGCCTCAGCTGCCTGTCGCGCCAAGTTGAGTGTGCCGTCAACATTTACACGGCGATATTCAGTCAACGGATCAGCAACTTCATCTTTCATTACGTGAGCACGGGCGGCAGTGTGAACAACAGACTGGCACCCAACTAGAGCTTCAGACCATTCAGTGGTTGAGTCAATTTGATTAACTTTAAAAGTTTTAACCAATTGAGTGGTAGAAGCTACTCTTGCAGCCAAAGTTAATTTCACTGCCGGTAAGTTACTCAACTTTTTTGCGAGATAACTACCTACAAAACCATTAGCGCCGGTAATCAAAATATTCATAATTTAGAATGTGTAGCTAAGTAGCTATCACAAATAACTTGATATGCCTTATCAACAGAAAAAGTATTCTCCAATAATGCATATGCATTTGAACCCATTTCTTTTCGAAGGGGCTCATTTTCAATTAGCAAGAGAGCGTCAGCTAAAAATTGATCATCATCGCCATTAAATGAGATTAATCCAGATTTCGAATCTAGCAATATTGAAGCAACATCATTACCTAAGTTAACGCTACCCAAAATAGGCTTTCTCTCGACCATGTAGCCAAGTAGCTTTCCAGGAAAGTTATGCGCAGTATGTGCCTTTGAAAGTGAAAATAAACCTATGTCAGCACTAGCTACATACTCCCTATACTTATCTTGGGATACAGAAGGCATTAAAGTTAGGTTTCTTAATTGATATTGGATAATCAACTCACCGACCATCTCATATTCATCACCTTGCCCTACTAAAACAAGATGCGCCTTTTCACATGAGTTCAATCTTTTAGCGAGACGAACAATATTTGCCATATCTTGAGCATGACCAATGTTACCACCATAAAGAAGAATGACTTTATCACTAGGTATATTTAACTCTTTTCGCAAACGATACTTATCAAAACTTTGTTTTGTGACATATGGTGACTGCGCTGACCAATTCATGAGAACTTTTAAATCTACTTGGCCAGAATAAATGCGCTTAAAGATATTTAAATTAGCGGGAGACTGAACAGCAATAGCGTTACTCGAACGATAGTTCAACTTCTCTACCTGCCTAAAAAACCAAGTTATAGGCGAGCGATTCGCTAATAAACCTTGATCAACAGCCCACTGGGGGAAAAAATCTCGCAGGACTAAAAAAACAAAAGATTTTTTTTTCTTAAAATATCTAGCCACAGGCGCAAAAAAAATAGAAGGAGAATAATTAACAACGAGATCAAAGTTTAAAACTTTAAACTTTTGATTAATTAGTAATGCGGTTAACGCAAATAAAGGCATTAAAGCCTCACCAACAGCTCTAAAAAATTTACCTTTGCCTCGAAAACTAATAGACCTAAAACGCCAAACCTCTATACCTTCAACTATTTCAACAAGCAAAAAGCCCTTTTGACTAAAATGACCCGGTGTAAGAACCACAACCTTGTGCTTTAAAGAAGAAAACTTTAGTGCCAACTCATGCATCATTTTTGCATGGTTGCGAGTACTTAATGGCAAATAATCGTCAGTAAGTAACAGTATTGATAGGCAGTTGATAACGCAATCTCTGTCAAGTAAAAAGATAGTTTTTATTCTACTATTTTATTTAAATTCTCGAGTTTTTTGCCCTTTTTTATCTAGCATGTTTTTCTTTTTCCAAAGCGCACTATGCGGCTCATCAACAATCATCTGATCGCTAGGCCTTTTCTCTTTTGTATAATAATAAAGCAACAAACTCCTGCGGGGATTATCATCGGGAAAATTCACAGGGTCAGGCAAGCCATGCCAACTTTTATCATGAGTGTCAAACACAACCAACCGGTTAAACAATGGGGCCACTTTCTTGATGCATTTGCTGCCTGTTTCATCGTATATACCAAACTCCCCTCCCCACTCAGGCTGCCAATCAGGATTGAAATATAGCAACGCATTCATTCGCCTATTTAATCCCGATGCATCATGATAATTTCCATCCACATGAACATCCAATAAGCCACCTTTTCTTGTGACATTTAAGCCGCCACCTGAAAAATATGGATCAGGCATCAATTTTTCAATTCCGAAAAGACTGGTTATCGCACGCAAAAAATCTGCACCATTCATAATCCTCACAGCATCGATAATGCCATCAGGGATATCAAATTCTGAACGCCATGTTGTCCTATATTTGATCTCGATATCCGTGTCATTCGTAAATTCCCAACTGTCATCAGTTATATCTGGAAAATTACCAAGGCATAGTTGCGCTAGGTCATCATCTAAAAAATCATCTATGACTAAATGTTTATAAGGTTCTTCAAAATAGGCAGACCCATGCTTGGCTTCGACTATTTTCTGAGATACTTTTTTCGCCAAATTTTTTAATTCCGATTGAGACAACATCACGCCATTTCCGTTAAAAATACTTCTTCCAAACAACTCGATTAACATAATCAGTGTAGCTAAGAATGATACGAACTATCTTTTCGCTAACATTTGGCACTTCGTAATCAGTCACCATGCGCAAGCTTCGTTCAATACCGCGTGGCTGTTTCGCCAAAATAGCAAGAGCCTGACGAATGCGCGCCCGCTCAAGCCCAACCATCATCATAGAAGCCTCTTCCATGCCTTCAGGTCGCTCGTGGGCTTCACGAATATTGAGTGCTGGAAAATTCAAGATCGATGCCTCCTCAGTAATCGTCCCGCTATCAGACAAAACCGCCTTCGCATGAATCTGCAAATGCACATAATCATGAAAACCTAGCGGTTTCATCAAGCGCACCAAAGGATGGAACTTGGCGCCCACACTATCCACCCGTTTTTGCGTACGAGGATGCGTTGAAACAATCACTGGTAATTCATGCTCTTCAGAAAGACTATTCAATATCGCCACCAACTTCACGAATTGACGATCTGAATCAATATTTTCTTCACGGTGCGCACTGACTAAAAAATATCGTTCTGGCATCAGACCGAGTCGCGATAAAACATCCGAAGATTCAATCTGTGGGAGATAGTGATGTAGCACCTCAAACATCGGACTACCTGTTTTGATAACTTGATCCGGAGGCAAACCTTCGCGCAATAAATATTCACGGGCTATCGTGCTATAGGTCAAGTTAATGTCCGCGATGTGGTCAACAATGCGGCGATTGATTTCTTCAGGAACACGCTGATCGAAAGAACGATTTCCAGCTTCCATATGAAAAATTGGAATTTTTCGGCGCTTAGCTGCAATCGCAGCAAGTGAGCTGTTGGTATCACCCAGAATCAAAACCGCTTCAGGCTTCTGTTGATCCAGTACAACATCAATCTTGGTAATTACTTGCCCAATGGTTTCTGCTGCACTTGCACCCGCCGCCTCGAGAAAAATATCGGGCTTGCGAATTTGCAATTGCTCAAAAAAAACCTGATTCAATTCATAGTCATAGTTTTGACCGGTGTGAACCAGGCAATGTTCACAGTACTGATCTAAAACCGCGATCGTGCGAGATAACCGGATAATCTCCGGTCGCGTGCCAACAATGGTCATCACCTTAAGCATGCAAGGCATCCTGAATAAAACCGAGCGTCAATAACAATTCTTTTACTTGCGCCACATTCAATCTTTCTGTGTTATGCGAGGTGTAATCCTCACACGCTGAAACTGAAGACTCACCTTCAACAAAATACTTGGCATAGTTCAAATCGCGATCATCAGATGGGATACGGTAATAACGTTCCATATCTTCAGCACGTGCCATCTCTTCACGAGAAAGTAGCGATTCATACAACTTTTCACCATGACGCGTACCTATGATATGAATAGGATTCTCCACAGAAAATAGCTCTTTCATTGCCTGCGCCAAGTCACCGACTGTGGAAGCTGGCGCTTTTTGCACAAAAATATCACCTTGTTTGGCATGTTCAAAAGCGTGCATTACCAAATCCACTGAATCCTCTAACGACATCAAAAAGCGGGTCATTTCAGGATCAGTTACGGTTAGTGGCTTGCCAGACTTAATCAAATCGACGAAAAGCGGAATGACAGAGCCACGCGAGGCCATCACATTGCCATAGCGGGTTGCGCACAAGACTGTTTCGTCCTCGCTACGCAAACGCGATTTGGCAACCATGAGTTTTTCCATCATGGCTTTTGAAATGCCCATCGCGTTGATGGGGTACACGGCTTTATCTGTACTCAGTACAACAACGCGTTTCACGCCGTTTGCAACTGCTGCATTCAGCACATTCTCCGCACCCAATACATTCGTCCGCACAGCTTCCATCGGATAAAACTCACAAGAAGGTACTTGCTTAAGCGCCGCTGCATGAAACACGTAATCGACGCCATGCATAGCTTGGTGGACGCTGTCGTAATTTCGCACATCGCCAATATAAAACTTCGTTTTATCGTCCTTCAATGCAATGCGCATGTCTTCCTGTTTTTTTTCATCACGGCTAAAGATGCGAATTTCGCGCACACCGCTCTTAAGAAAGCGGCGAACGACGGTGCTACCGAAGGAACCTGTGCCACCGGTAATCATCAAAACTTTATCTTTTAAAATTTCCATAAACATCTTTATCCAAAATCATGCATAGCTTGAACTAACTCATACCATGGCTTCGGCACAAAACCAGTTGCTTGACGAAAACGAGTTGAATCCAAAGAACGATCGATAATCAATGAATCATCAGGAATAATCTCGATTTGTTTGCCATATACATCTCTAACGATCGACAGCAGATCATGCTTACTTATGGGGTCAACGGAAAGTTGGTAAACACCATGCAAGTCAGGATGTGGCAGGACATACTCTTCAATAACCCGGGCAACTTCGACTGTAGGTAAACCTGAGAATATCGCTTTGGTGAACCCCTTCACACTACTTTCCTGCGCAAGAAACCAATTGACCAAGCTACGTGCGCCATGCAATTCATGGCCAATCAAAGACGTTCGCAAAGTAATGGCATTCGGATAATCCACTTCACCCAAAAGTTTGCTTCTGCCATATAAGTCCGTTGCATCAGGAATATCGCTATCAAAATAGCTACCCTTCTTTCCCGAGAAAACACAATCGGTACTAAAATGAATCAAGCGACATACGGTTTCCGCACACAGATGGGCCAAACGGTGTGGCAACAAACTATTGAGTGGAATGGAAATAAGCGCATCTTCAGCTGCAGTCAATTGCTTGACGACGCCCACGCAATTCACAACAACATCAGGCTGAGCTTCGTCAAACACGCGACGCAGATCATCAAGATTTCCAGCGTCAACACCAGCAATCTTTTTGCAGTTAGGTACGCTTGCAATATTACTAAGCGAGCCATAATCACGTACAGATGCATAAACCTGAAAAAATCCTTTTGCCGAGAAGTATCGCAATAATGCATTCCCGAGCATACCGCTAGCACCAAGAATCAGTAGCCGAGTATTCATCCTAATATTATTTCCAAATTATGCTCTGACTAAAGGGTTCACACGGCTTGCCGGTTCAAATTAGCAACTTGACGAAGAAATCCAAAAGTATCCTCAGCACATCTATCCCAGGAGAAAACTTTTGCTTTTTGGTACGAATTTAAAGCGAGCGAAGTAATCCTTTCTTCCGAAGCAAGCAGCTTAAGTAAGGTACTACTTAAATTTTCTGGTTTTTCAGGATCGAAATACAAACCCGCATCGCCAAGGATTTCAGGCATTGGGCCCCGATCACTACAAAGAATCGGAAGACCTGCACCCATCATTTCCAACAAAATCAGTCCGAAGGTTTCACAACTAGAGGCCCAAATGCCAATATTGGACTGGCCATAAATTGAGTGTAACTGTTGGTAGTCAATTGCTCCATGATAATGCACCCACTTTCCATAAGGATCTAGTTTTGCAATCACGGAATTCAACCGTTTTAATGCAGGAGTATATGAGGGACCAATCAAATCAAGTTGCAACTCAAAACCTGAAACTTTTCGCACCTTTGCGACAGCCTCCACAACATGCCATTGGTGTTTGTATTGATCGATCATAGAAACATAGACCAAGCGAATGGGTTTCCCATTGGCAGGAAACGTTCTTTTAAGAAAATCATCATCAGAGATCAAAAAACGCGGATTCAGCCCATGAGGAATGATTCTATTCACACCGTTTAGTGGTCCAGTCACTTTGAGCACTCCCCGTCTGGCGTAATCGGTGAGGAAAATAACACCATGTGCTTTTCGGAAAGAAAATGTTTGTGTGAAGCGAAGTAGAATAAGCTTTAGTGTAAGCAAAGAGATCCCATATCGCCAAAGCTCTCGCCATTCGAATGGAAGTATGTTCTGACTCATTGACACAATCGAGTGAAAGTTGGTACTAAAACTGCCTCCGGGAACAAATAAAACATCACAATTCAAATCTCGCAAGGCCTTGCCAAGAAAAAATTTCTGCCAAAGTATCCTGCGAAACAAACTACCGCCGAGCGCTGACGTAAATTCTTTTTTTAGCCAGTGATATTTTGGTAATTTACTGAGTGTTTCTTCAGACCCCCAAACGTAAACTTCCAAAAAGCCATCTCTAATTGGGTCTGCTGCTTGTAATAATTCGATGAGGTGAGTGCGCCCACCACCATGCCGGATGTTAGCCGCATCGATACCAATTCGAATGCCCCTATTTTGCGACATCTAAACCCTTTGTTTGCTTCAAGTTATGGTAATTGGAGACTGCGGCCATGAGACCTAGTAAAATTAAAAAAATGTTTGTTCGGTGAGCCATATATGCAGACAACATTATTATCGAAACTACTATAAGGTTACTTAACGTAGAAGAATCGATAATACGTCCACTACGAATTAAAAAATAGAAGTAAGAATAAACAAACCAAATGGTGCCTAAAAGACCATAGTCATAGATCAAACGAATAACTTGAGCATTCGGATTATAAAACTCTCCGTAGATTTGAGAATTCAATACGCCAGACGCACCGAGACCATGTCCAAAAAGCGATGGCACAATATTTAATTGGGAAATTTCATTTAGAGATGAAAGCAAAGGATAAAAATTATTATAAGAAGCCTTAACGAGATAAGAATTAGGTTGCATTGAATTTGATATTAGCGAGCTTAACTGATTCTTATATTCAAAATAATAATCATATACTCTTTCTGAAAACATAAATGTCGAAATAAGAATTATAGCAAACAAAATAAGAATTCCAATAGAATACCTATTCATACGCCTAAAACTAAATATAAAATTATAAATAAAAATTAAAACTGCTGAAATTAAAATGGCAATCATCAAAGAAGCCGAAAATGTAACATAGAGTGAAATCAACAACAAAAAAATTATCCACTTTTGAGGATAACTAAAATTTCTTCTAATATATGCTGACCAAATTGCATATAGAAAGAAAACACAAAGCATAATTACAGCTGCGTCTCGTGGCTCCCCAGCAATACCATGGAATCTATTACCGACAAAAACCCCGTCCGAGAAATGACGTGGAACCCAATATATTTCAACACTTGATAAAAAATAATCAACCCACCCAATAAGAAAATTTATTATGAATAAAAAAAATAAGATATAAAAAAAGTATTGGAAATCTAGTTTATTTTTTAAAAAATAAATCGCAAGTATACAAAAATAGAAAAATTGGCCCCATAAAATAATTATTTCAAGAAAAGTGCGGTTAAAAAAAATATCACCCATAGAAGATTCATGAAAGTCGTTATTAAATGCGTAACTAATTAGAGTGATAATTGAAATATAAGACATTAAATAAATGTACGGTAAAAAGTTTCTTACACAAAAACTAGAGAAAACAAACTTCGACTTATGCAGAAAATTTAAGCTTACGATAATGAATACAACTAATTGAAATAAGCGACTTATATTTGTGGTGATCCCCATACCCCAATTTACAGAAAAAAGTAGGAATGGTTCCAATGAGACCGAAATCATCCAAATTACCGCCAAGGGATTAACTGATGAATTCATTAGGATCTAATACGAAAGATAAAGTACTTTGGCATCAAAAGAAAAAAAATGAGTTTCAATTTAGGTTTTGATATCTTCATATCAAAGCATAATTTAAGCGCAAGAGAGCGTTTGCCTTTAACTATTAATCCAAGCGCCTTTAAGTAAATGTTTTGAAGAGTGATATTTTTAAAATTAACATCATTACCTATAATAGTATTATCGGAATACTCTTTTACCCAACTCTCTCTCTCTAAAACTAATCTGGACCATTGATTTGATGTCATATTATGAGAATGAACACGGTAGGTAGCAACTGGTATCTGAACACGAGCTACCCTATGTTTAGAAGCCATTCGAATTACAAAATCAAAATCGCCAATTATTTGATAATTGGGATTAAATACTTCATCAACACAACAAATATCACTTTTCCTTATAATTAACGTCAATATACCAACTACGTATTTATCTAGAAATGAGGTTAAAACAGCATCTCCAGAAGGTAAGGATTTTTTATAGGCAATACTAGTGCTATGATTAATCTCATTTTTAATGAAAAAATTACTGTACACCAAAGAAACTTGATTATCAGCAAATAACGGAATTTGTAATTCTAACTTCTCTGGTAGCCAGATATCATCAACATCAATAAAAGATATAAAATCACCACGAGCATATTTAATCGCAAGGTTTCTTGCTTTATATAAAGTGGTGTGGTTGGGCGCTAAATAATATCGAATCCTTTCATCATTATAAGAATTTATAATAATTGAGCTACCGTCAGTAGATCTATTATCCCAAAATATAATCTCCCAATTAGAATATGTTTGATTTAGTACTGACTCTATTGCTTCATTTAAATACTTTTCTCCATTGAAGCAGTTAATAATGACACTTACCAAGGGTTGATTTAACATTGGATATTTTTTTGCGATTCGATTGTTCTAATCAGACCTTCCTGAAGATTTACCTCCGGTGTCCAACATAAAATATTTTTGGCCTTTTCGATAGACGCATATAGATACATATTTTCACTAGGTCGATAGGGAATCTTGCCATATTGAGGATGACCACTACCTATAAGATCTCGCGTTATGTCTATTATTTCACGAATTGATACTGGAATACCAGAAGCAATATTAATTACTTGGCCCTCTACTTTGTTTGAATTTAGAGATAACAGTATTGCACTTACGACATCTTCGACATAACAAAAATCTCTATGTTGATATCCCGCCGAAGTAGGAAACTCATCCCCACTCAAACATGCTTTTATTATTTGTGGCAAAAAACGTTTACCATCTTGGTTTGGGCCATATGTAAGAAATACTCGAAGAACGACTGCGGGAAACCCCTCTGTTCTATGTAGCATTTGCAATAAATGAGTGCATGCAACTTTGGCTAATGAATATGGTGATATTGGCTGCTCACGAAGATTTTCATTTTGTGGGGCGGGTAAATTTCCGTACTCATCACTACTGCCAATATGCACAAACCTTTTAAGAGACTTACGCGAGAGTACTGAAATCAGATTTTTTAAAGCTAGGAAATGAGTATTGATTAAAGCATGGCCGCCATCTTGAAATAACGTATGGTCAATATAACCCCCTAAATTAACAACATAATCATAATTTTCACTAAGAACTTCATTCACAGCACTATAGTTAGTCAAATCAAGCTTCAAATATCTAACTGAGCTGACAAAACGCTGTGGACTTGGAGGATTTAGCGAGACACTGGTTACCTGCCAGTCATCTTTGGTAGCCGCTAAAAGGTGAGAGCCAATAAAACCTGTACCCCCAATAACCAATAAACGAGGCTTATTCATCGCTTCCAAGGCGCTTTTCCATCAGCCCAGAATGCTTCTAATGTATCACGGTCCCGCTTGGTATCCATGCACTGCCAAAATCCTTCGTGCCGGAAAGCCATCAACTCACCCAATCGAGCAACCTCTTCTAGAGGGTCACGCTCTAAAATTGTGGAATCACCGGCAATCAGGTCAAAGAACTCCGGTTGCATAACAAAATAACCACCATTGATCCAGCCTTGGCCTATTTGTGGCTTTTCTTGAAAACTTTTGACCTCATCCGAGGTAATCACTAGCTCGCCAAATCGAGCCCCAGGATGCACAGCGGAAACAGTGACCATTTTTCCGTGACTACGATGAAAATCTAACAACGCCCCCAAATCAATATCAGCTACCCCGTCTCCATATGTCAGCATAAAAGGTTCATTACCAATAAAAGATTGCAAACGCTTAACACGCCCCCCCGTCATTGAATCAAGGCCTGTTTGTACTAAAGTCACTCGCCAGTCAGCCTCATCAGTTTGATGAGGCTCAACAACGCCTGTGCCTAAATCAACCGTAAAATCCGAGTTTACTGATCGATAGTTTAAAAAATATTCTTTGATAAATTCGGCTTTGTAACCTAAGGCCAGATAAAAATCTTTGTGCCCAAAGTGAGCATATGTGCGCATAATATGCCACAAAATAGGACGCCCACCGACAGGGACCATTGGTTTAGGGACTGTGCCGGTATATTCGGAAAGTCTTGTACCAAAGCCACCGGCTAATATGATTACCTTCATTTTAATTTCCAGTTGTACTTAATTTGATGCAAATTCTTACGTTCAATTTCAGTCGGATCATGAGGAATATCAGCAACATTCAATAACATACTGTGGGGTGGGAAAAGACCTTTAAATCCAAACCAAATCCCTGGCGGGACGGTCAAACGAACATAGCGATTATCTCCAACGATTTCTTCTCTAACCAAACCATCCTCATCTAAAAATGCAAATAATACTTGGCCAAGAGGAACGATAAAATTTAGCGTCATCCGTAGATGCCGCTTCCAAGCTTTGATAGCACCAGCTTCAATGATCGAAAAATAAGCTTCACCAAAATCAACATATCCAGGGTCAGAGCACTTCATACCATGAAGAACATCACCCCCATCAACCTGAATGCGCTTTAATGGCGTGATTAATATTTGATTAACACTTACAGAGCCCATGAAATACCCTTTAACTGAGCCATATCAACATAAGATTTAATCTGCGCTAAAGTACAGTCCACAATTGATTCTGACGGGTTCTCATAATAACGCTTATACCAAAGCGAAGTTTCACGTACCGTATCTTCAAAACCCCAAGCAGCCTGCCAACCGAGATGATGTAACGCTTTATCACAGTTCAGCTTCAAAAGACCCGATTCATAGGGCCCACCATGACTAATAGAAACATCTTTCCAGCGCACCTGATCCCATTGCTCTGACATGACCGACACCAATTCACCGACGGTATGGTTCTGTTGAGCAGGCGGGCCAAAATTGAAGGGCTCGCCATGCAGCGCGGCATTTCCTTTCAAGGCAATTGCAAGATTCAAATAACCACTCAAAGGTTCGAGAACATGCTGCCATGGGCGTGTTGCCAATGGATTTCGTAGTTCCACTGACTCGCTGCGTGACCAAGCGCGCATACAATCCGGCACGATTCGGTCCTCAGCCCAATCCCCTCCTCCAATCACATTGCCGGCACGGCCGACGCCAATGCGTACTAGTCCATCAGCAGGAAAAAACGACCGGATATAAGAGCGTATCGCCAACTCAGCAGCGCCTTTTGAAGCGCTATAAGGATCTGGACCACCTAATGCATCTGTCTCACGATAACCCCAGACCCACTCTACGTTGTCGTAACACTTGTCACTGGTAATTAACACCGCTACACACGGATTTTTAAGCCATCGCAATGATTCAAGCAAATTGATGGTGCCCATCGCATTTGTCTGCCACGTAGCAGTCGGATTCGCATAAGCAGGACGAACTAAAGCCTGCGCGGCCAAATGGAAAACAAAGTCTGGTTGTATTTTTTCAACTAAATCTTTCAGCGAGCCTCCATCACATATATCAATACGATGGTCATGAATTTGAGCTTCCAGATTAGCAGCTGCGAAATGCGAAGGCTCCGTTGGTACTCCAAGAGAAGCACCATGCACTTCTGCACCCAATTGTCGCAACCAAAGGCTCAACCATGAACCTTTAAATCCGGTATGCCCCGTAACTAGCACACGAGCAGCATTAAATGTAGACAAGTTACTCATAATCTTTTCAACCTTTAAGTGGGCACTGATAGTAATGATTTCCAGCCGGACAACGACGAATCAGTGTTAAAGTAACGTATTATATTTCTATTTTCACCCAGACCTGAGCCTATTCTTTTCAGAGCATCCAGCAGCTGCTCAGGTGAACTAACAAATTCAACGCCTGCTATCCCTCGCAAAGGGCTTAGATTTAATATTTCTGGATCAAGCACAGAAATCACTTGCAAACCGGCACAATACGCTTCCACAGCAGCAGAGGTGGCACTACTGGTATAAGCCACATCAAACTGACTCAACAGCTGTGAAAGTGGCTCATTCGATACTTCGAACCTCAATTCTGGATAATCTACGGGGTTAATTGGGCAGGCTGGATGTGGTTTTACAGTTAAAACGATGTCTGAACAATCACCTGATAAACTACGTAAAATCTCCATCTGTCGAAAAGTGTTCGAAGAAAGATAATCTCCCATCACCAAAACTCGAAGTTGCCTATTTGGTACACGCTGAGAAGATCTACGATTAATGTAAAAGTCATCCAGATAGAGATAACGCAGGGCCTCAACTTCAATCAATTTCTCTGATGGATACCCTCCTTCTACCAAGGCAGACCTCACAGAATCTCCACTTACCGCGACCAGATTAGGCTTTGGGAACTCTGATTTTTTATTACAAAAAATCCGTGAATCAAAAAAATAACTTAAATTCCAAAATTGGACAGTAGAATGAGGGAAGCCAATCAAATTATCGTGTTGACCAGAACGCCAAGCATGAATCATTGCAGATTCCCAGCCCTGATTCTCCTGCAAATACACCCCGATTCTCTGCTTTGGAAAATCACAAAAAGCTCTTTCAAAAAGATTCAGCATCAGAAGATTACTTATAGCATCCAGACCAAAGAAACTACGATCCCAGTCTTCCGAGAATAGCGGCAAAAGAACAGATTCTATTGTTGACTTCTTGTGAGTCTCTTGCCGCTGAAAAACATAGCTTTTCAATCGACCAAAACGGCGTACCCTTAAATAATCTCGAATTGTATTTAAAACAACATTTATCGAAAGAAAAGAATCTAAGGTGACATGAGTTTGATGTTGATTATTGGCATCATTAAAACGACCCAGCAACCTAGCTGCTGACCTTGCATCAGGTACTGCCGGACTTTTTACATAAACATATAACCAGCAACTATCAATATCTTTCTCATCCAGAACCTTGGGAAGACAAGTCCAATAAAGGTCTTCTAATCGCCCGGCTTGAATAGCCTTGGGAACAAGATTAAAAAGATACGATATAAAGGTTATTCTGCCTGATGACTGACGCCATTTGTCAACACCCACGCCCCGCAATGGCCACCGCTCAACTAAATATTTTAGCAGCCAAACTGTCATAAGAAGCGCATGAGGAAAGCTATCAAGAATTCGTTTCCTAAATTGCCTCTTTTTAACAACTACAGACAACGGTTGTGATTGAAAATTAATATTTTTTAGATCACACCAACGACTCAGCGCGTCTGTAAGAGCTTTATTGGACGAAACTAGCTTGATTGATGAAATATTCGATAATTGCTTTACCCAATCTTCAAAGGCAAATAGACGGATCGCATCTGTAATCAAAGGTGATTTTGCCCAAGAGCTCTTTTCCGCAAACAGCGTCATCCACCAATAGCTAAAATTCGGGCGCAATTGCAAATGATCAAGCACTCGCTTTCCGCAGAAGATATGCGAGCCAAGCTCATAGATCCATGCTAGATAACGATCGCGCAGAGCAACCGCATTTTGCTCAACAAGCGCAGGAATTGAAACCGCAAGAGGAAAATCGACTTCACCATAACTTCGCCATAATACAATCTGATAACTCGACTCCGGCACCGGACAATCAACGCTGTCCCAAATAAGAATTTTGCGGCCCAATATCACAGTACGAGAAAACTGATCGAGAAGCAGTAGGAAGTACTATTAGAAAAAATCACTCCATTGAATCCCTAACAACCTCAACAACTCGCTCCATAGATTCTAGCGGCCCAGTAGTGATGCGCAAAAAATTCTCATACCCGGCCACAGACAACCCACCACGAACAAGAATTTGGTTTGATCTAAATCTGCTTAATATTTTTTCCAGCTTCGAGCCAAAATCCACATGGATAAAGTTTGTTTCCGTATCGACCACATCAAACCCAAGCAGACGCAACTCTCTCACTAACCATCTCTTTCCTATATCAGCATCTTCTATATATTTATCTACAATAGAAAAATCTTCGAGAAGTTTCGATGCGAATAATATCGCTATTTGATTCACTTCGTACATTGGTTTAAATTTTTGGATCAGCCGCATCAGTCCAGTGTCTCCAATCAAAAAACCAATGCGCAAACCAGCTAGACCATAAGCCTTAGAAAATGTTCGACTTACAATAAGATTTCGGTATTCAGATAGAAGGGATACCGCGCTATTTTTGCAAAAACCATAATACGCTTCATCAACTAGTACGGGAATTTCCAGTTCGCTAGCTTTGAGAAGCACCTTACTCAATTCATCATGTGGAATATACGTTCCGGTGGGACTGTTTGGGTTAGCAATAATGACTAGCGAAGTATTATCATCTAACCGACTCACCATGTCTTGATAATCAATTTCAAGATCGGCGTCATAGCCAACTGGAGATCGAGTAGCTGCATATAGCTGACAATAAACATCAACCATCGCAAAAGTTGGCTCTAATACAACAACTTTGTCACCTGGATTCACAAACAAATCAAAACAATGTCTAATTGCAGCATCCGACCCTGCAGTCAAGAATAGATTTTCAGCAGCCAATCCAAGATGACTTGCAAGCTGTTTGTAAAACGGTAAAACTTCAGGATATGCGCATAGGTGAACCGGTTCAATTGAGCTTAGAAGACTACCCATGAAATCGGGCCCGAAAGATATCGTCCTTTCATTTTTATCAAGTCTTAATTTTTTATAGCGGGTTTCGCTAGTTGCGGGAAATCGTTCTACGCCATCAATCCATTTTTTATACTTAACAGGGGTCATAGTTTATTTTTAATCCACCATTCAGCCTGACCAATTTGCCATTGATAATCAAGATCTAAACCAGCCACGTTGATTATCGGAAGAATCTTTTTACCCATCCATTTCTGCGGCAGCATTCCTGACTCAAGATTGCGTAGATTTCCTGGTCGAATGACACTCATTGCAACATCAGCAAACCAAACATCGCCCTGGCTATCGCGATCACAATTGATTTGATTGGAGTTAGGGTGATATTCGAAATCAATATAGGGCTGCAAATAACCACTCTCATCAACCCGCCGAGCTCGTGTCGGACTAAACATATTGTAGCGACTAACCGTTACCGCAGAATCAGCGTCTGAATCATTACGTAATGCCTGAATACCCTCTGAAAGCATCCCAGAATTAACAGTAGGCGCGTTACAAAAAAGAAGCACTAACATCTCTGGCTCAACGCCAGTTTTTTCAAGAATAATTTCATAGCCATGTTTGTATGCATCTTCACCCAAAGCCTCAGCAGATGCTAAATAATCTGGCCTTTCAATAATTTCAAATCCAAGATCTCTTCCCAGAGACATAAGTAATGGATCATCAGTAGAAATAAAATTAAGGTCGATCTCTGGAGTATTTAAGGCGGCATTCATTGGATACCACGCGAGTGGACGACCATTGATTTCATACAAGTTTTTTCCTGGGAAACCAACACTTCCTTTGCGACCTAAAATCAATGAGCAAATCACGGTTTTCTCCAAATAAATTAGACAACCACGCAACGACGGCATGGTTCAATATCTTTTCTTTCGTGCTCAAGATGCTTCTGACGAAGCCGTTGGTACATCTCACTATTCCAAATTTCTGGTATAGATGTGTCAGGAAATTTTTCTTGGCTAAGGGTTGTCAAATAATCAACATCACACGGGGCCACCCTACCATCCCACCAGACAAACATTCTTCGCCACAAGTCTGAGCAAGGCTCATCAACTTCTTTTTTACTCGAATCGTAGACATTCTCCCAGGGGTTATAGTCAACAAATGCGACCTGATCAACAAACCGCTTCCAGAATTTTTCCATATCATTCAGGCTTTGTTCTGATTTGTATCGCACGCCAGAAACTCTAGTAATTAATTTAGAATTTGGGTACTCACGCTCCTTTATTTCATAAAATCGCTCTACATTTCTCACCACACGCTCAAGGTTTCCATTAACTCTAAGTTGACTATATAGAGGTTCAGATGCAGCGTCAGCAGAAAAAACTAATGTCTGTATATCTGCATCTAAAATTGATCTTGATGTACTATCATTGAGCAAAAAAGCATTCGTATTCAATTTCGAGGCGAGAAACTTTCCACCCATATACTCAAGCATTTTTGATAAATCTTTATGAACTGTCGGTTCACCACGAGATGCTAGAGTAACCCCCTCAACATTGCCATGTAATTGATCAATCAAATTACGAAAAAGATTAATATCCATATTCCCCATATGGCCATTTTTCTTGTTCGAAAGCCTCGGATCCGTTTGATAACAGAAAACACAACGATAGTTACAAATTGAAGTCGGTTCAATTTGCACAAGCGGAGGATATTCATCAACAACTTTATGAGACGGATATACCTCATATTTATAGCGATAACGTAAATAAGGAATAATCTCCTCATTCCTCAGACGAGCTAACTCTTCAACTACATGTTGACGCAATACGAACCTAGATTCCCCAGCATCAAAAATATCTCTAAATGCAAGATGTGCCGGATCAGTAGAATCTAGATTTTTGGCTGAGTCTTGGATGCTTTTTAAACGCCAAAGAATCTGATCACGCAATACATGTCCTCCACGTATTTCACGAAGACTGCCTGCCTTATCATACTTACCTTGCTGCATAATCAAATGGACCTCAAATTATTCTGACTCAACTGGTGTAACAACTCATAAAAAATGCATCTGCATTAAATCTACCACTAATAAATATTGTACCATGGTCAAACACACTCATATTTTTACTCAATAGAAAAAATCAGCAATTACTCTACCCCGTGCCACACCCTCAAGGTCAGCGTTAAATTTTGTTCTACGCAGAATAAAACATAAGCGATTCTTAGTCGCAGCATCATAGTCAATGCGAGAATCACCAATCAAAATCGATTCTGAGGTATTAATATTGTTATCGATAATGGTTTTTTTAATAGCATCTTCTTTAGTTTCTGGGGAACCCATGATGCCGCTAAAAAAATGATCTATTTTTAACTTTTGCAGAATCTCTTTGATCTCATTGTCAGGCGTTGCCGTGACCAAATAAAAAACTTGACGCCCAGCGTTCTTGTAGAGATATTCTGGCATGCCAACAACCCAAGAAGATTGAATAACACCTGTCTTTGCTAACAAAGAGAAATCATGCTCAAGGCGCTCCAATATATCTTGGTTCCTAGCCACTCCGGCCCATTCAAGATACAGCGGTAGCTTTTCGAATCGTGACATTCCCCCATTCGCTTCGTGGTGCTTTCGTACGCGCTGCGACACATGTAGGCCATATGGTTTAAACAGATGTTCAAAAACATCCGCTTTTACCTCTAATGAATCCTTGATGACACCATCGAAGTCAAAAAAGACTACCCTAGCATCTAGTAGTATGTTTAGACTGGCCTGATCCATATCTGGTTATAAACCCTACCAAACCTTTCATTATTCTCAAACATTTCACCATGCCGTTTTTCTTTCAAAATCAATCCTGCCTCTTTCAATAATCTCGAAACTCCCTCTGCTTGATCACGAAAATCGTCATTAACTTCGACTAAAATTCCAGAAACTTTCTCTAACACATCCTCGCCACCTGACAGGATCAACTGCTCTATTCCATCGACATCTAACTTTATGTAGTCGGGATAGGAAAGATTGAGCTTATTAACAGCATCATCCATGCTCATGCCTATTACAGGCTGATCAAAAACTTTCTGTAGTTCACGACCATCAAAGCCATAATTTTTATCAAATGTAGATAAAGCTCCCCCCCAGTCTAAAGTTGTTAGATTTAATGTGCTACGCGTTAACTGATCTGACAAGGGAAATGAAAATATAGTTATCTTGTCAGTTAAATCATTAATGAAAATGTTTCTAGAAAGTAATTCAAGATTAAACACAGAGGGCTCAAAAGCATAGATTGTTAAATCTTTGGTTTTTGCGGCATATATACTGTACAAACCTACGTTGGCGCCAATATCCCATAGAACTTTTCCCTCCGGCATGCCGTCAATCCACTCTATAGTCTCTGGCTCCTTAGAGCTAAAGGATGAAACTCTGAAATAATTAAGAGAATTAGGAGTAGTGAATTTTAATTTTATTCCTCTATGCTCGACAACACGAGTTGTCGACATGAGCCCTTGAATCACGCCGTCTAAAAATAATCTTCCGCTTGCTTTCTTTCCAAGCAATTCACTTAACAGAAATCCCAATTTTATTAGTAAGTTTCTTAGCTTCTCTTTAATTGCTTTCATTACTCAATTCCGCAATCAACTGAGTCAAACCTTGACCGAAATCAACATGTAAGGGTGGAATATATTTTCTGCCTAATTTTGGTTGATATGCATAAGGAGTTCTCACATAGTGGCCTATATAATTACCATCTTTGAAGTCTACTGCATCATCTGCAAGGCCTAATATTTCTGCCAACATCTTCAGTACATCCAAAACCCGCATAGGCTCCTGACCTGTAAGTACAACGCTCTCGTTTCTAAATTCTTGATCAAGTGCAGCTACGCTGGCTTTCGCCGCATCTTCAACCTGAATGTATTCTCGCATCGCATCCGGATGCCCTTCGTAACAGAGCTTGCCGGTTTCTAAGGCTTCTTTTACGATTCGGTAAAGTCCATTTGTATCATCAGCTCTTGGTCCATACAAAGAACCATAACGCAAGATTGTGTAATCCAATCCATATACACGCTGATATTCCTCAATATAGGCTTCCGACGCCTGCTTACTACAGCGATAAAATCCACCTTCTCGGCTATGCACATATACTGTACTGGCGTACATAAAACGACTAACGCCATATTTTCGACAAGCATCTAGTACCAATAAATTGCCCTCTATATTCACCCGAATAGTTTTGAGCGGCTGTCTGAGCGCTTCATTAAGGTCCGCGAGTGCAGCAAAATTATAAACAACATCAGCACCCTCAATTGCGCTGTCTAATGCATCTGCATCCTGAATATCTCCAATCACCATTGCCTGATCTTGACGAAGCCAACGAGAGTGAACTCGATCAAAGACAGTAACAGAATAATTAACATCTGAAAGCTTGTCAGCAACATGTGAGCCAATAAAACCACTTCCTCCAATTACGACAGCTTTTTTCATAAACCTTGCCTCTGAACATCATATTCTTCTTGCGGCACCGCACCCTCCAAGGACTGACCGGTCAAGAAACGCACAGCCTCCTCGGTCGCCTCGATTTCCATTCGCGTGCGACAATCAACAGACATTGATCCCATATGCGATGTTAATAAGCATCTTTCAATATCCCGCAACTCACCGTCATAAGGCTCTTGCTCAAATACATCGACAGCAGCAGCAGAAAGATGGCCCTCATTTAAGGCCCTTGCCAAATCCACCTCATTGATAATGCCACCCCGTGAGGTGTTAATAACAATCGCATCCTCTTTCATAGCTTTTAAGTGATTATACTGGATCATATTTTTTGTTTGAGCTGTCATAGGGACATGTAATGAAATCAGGTCTGCTTGCTGATAGATTTCTTCTTTTGCTGCAGATTGAACCCAAGACATTGATGAGAATTCGACTTCTGGAGTAATGTCATTAATCAGAATTTTGGCTGGCCTAAAAGAAGCAAGTCGTTCAATCACGCCTCTTCCGATTCGCCCAACTCCAATAATGCCAATCGTAATCTCTGAAATACGACGACCAAAATAGCGATGCCATAAACCTTGATGCATCTGACTGTTGGCCACATGCACAGAACGTAAAAGCGTCAACATCATTCCCACCGTTAGTTCTGCAACTGCTGGAGCTGGCGCATCTGGGGTATAACTTACTTGAATACCTCGCCGCTCAGCTGCCAGAAGATCAACGCTGTCTAGTCCAATCCCAACTCGCGAGATAAGTTTTAGATTTTTTCCATGCGACATTACCTTATCAGTAATTGGCTCAGTGCCAGCGATCAGGCCATCGAAGTCAGAAACCATCTCGGCAAGCTCATCTTCCTTCAGCTTACGTCCTATCGGATTAATCAAATAATCAATGCCTGCTTTCTCGAGTAACTTTAACGGCAAAGGATTTTTATCAGCAAAGGGGACAGTTGTAATTAGAACTTTATTCATGAATGATCCTAGTTTTGCAAGTTTTATTCTTTAGTTTGTTAAGAAACGCGTCACGTGCCATTTTATCCAAAATCCAGGTTCTACCAATTGTTAATCTGACCGGTAAACTTTGATAGTCTTCGGGTTGAAATAGAGCCTCAGCAAGTATTTCACCCTTTGTCGAACCAGAAGCCATAACGACCACATTACGCGCAGTCTTAATCACCCTATCAGTAATGGTAATTCTACATTGATTTGGTCTTGGAGCATCGCGAACTACAGCAACTTTACGTCTAGAACCAAATGTTGGACTATCCTGAAATAAAGATGCAATGTGACCATCTTCACCGACAGACAACAGCACCAAATCTAGAACGTTTGGCAGCAAACTTTCATATCTAGAGGATTCAACATCTAAGTCACTGGCCGCTCCATTAATAGGAAACCAACCTTTTGCACTTTGCACAGAAAATAACGTTTTACGAATTAGGTTTACGTTACTTTCCAAACTGAATAATGGAACGCAACGCTCATCCCCAAGATAAAAACGATTCTTCAGGAATGCATTGTCAGACGACAGCGCGGTATACAGTTTAGATGCAGATCTACCACCAGTAAGCACTACAGAAGAGCCTTGGTTTAGGCACAAACTCTTTAACTCATCAACTACTAAGTTATACATAATAAGTAAATCAATACTCTAAACTTAATGAAGTTTAGTGCTTTAAGAAGTCATGACTTATGCATAATCTAGCAAAATCTTTTTAAGATTATCTGCCGACTTGCCTTCAATAGTGTGATCACTAAAATCAAAACTTGGTGCGGAAAGAATTAATTTTATCACGCCAACTAGCTCATCTGGATTTGTGACGTAAAAAACACCACCTTCATCAGAGCAGTGTTGATAACGACAATGAGAGTCAAATAAAACAACTGGGATCCCGGAACACAAAGAATCCTCAATAACCGTAGATGAAAAGCTTATAGTTAATAAAGTTGAATCCAAAAGAGCTTTCAAACCATCACTTACGAATTCTAAACTGGGAAATGCGTCAGAAAGAGTATCCTTTAGACAAGCAATGGCAGGATGAAGCTTAACAACTATGGGCACGTCAACTTGACTCGCCACTAACACAAGCTTTTTGAGATTATCAAAAAATTCGTAATATGTTTCTACACCGTAAAATTGCATGTTATGCAGATTTTTTAGTGTGACTGCATAAAGGAGAATTTGACGTCTAGAAGAACTCAATTTTTCACGTTCATTAAAAATCAAATTGCCAGAAATAATTGGCTCTCCTGTAGGTTTGTGTGCCTGATAAGCTTGCAATGCAATTTTAGACTGTAATGCTAGAAATTTTGTTTTACCAAAAAATACTGCTTCAGCAATATTGGTTCTGTAGGAGTAATCATTATCAGTGCGAGGCGCTGTGACAGAACCATGAGGAATACAAATAGAGTTAGTAGAAGATACAAAATTATCGTCAAGAAATGCACCCAAATAACCTCTTGTGGCCATACTTGCGGATATTTTAGGACTTATTAAAGCAATAGTATTTCTAAAATACAGGCATTTGTTAAACTCAGAGTTCAAGATATGTAAGTTATCTCGAAGGTGATCATTAAGAAGATCATCAACCAAATCACTTGGCGTAAAATACCAATGAAAGACCTTTGATTTGTTGGCGGATGAAAACAATGAAGCAGTATCAATGATACGTACTCCTTTTAATTTATGGTAAGCCCTACTGATTAAAGAACGCTGTTCAACTGATAAAATACCAACCTTTAGATTAAGTGCTGCCGCGGCTCTGCTAAGTCTGTCAAAGTTGTATCCTAATCCCGGTATAAGTACGTCTACTTTGGGAAGTCTTTTAGTGTTTAGCACAAAATTTTCAATATCAAAAACAGATGGTTTTGATTCGCCTTGCAATGATGACGTTCTATCCGAGAAAATAGTATTTAAAATTTTACTTACATAGTAAAAATTTTCAGAAAAGAAATGGTTGCTTCCTTTGTCATAACCGGAAACCAAGAAGGAAGTTTTAGGATCAGTTTCTACAATTCTATCGACAAGAATTTTTATAAAAAAAACAATGTGTAAATAGAACCGACATACAGCCATGAAATATGAATCAAATGCAATCACACCACTTGAAATGGAAATATTCGCTAAAACACAGTTAGTATGTTCAATTATTTCAAGATGAAGATTATTATCTGAATAAATAGAAGGATCAATAAAAGAAAATTTATTTTTAACACAATATAAAAGCGTTGAAAGCTCTAAAGGTAAAATCACGGCATTGGGCTGACTTTTTTTTACAAAAAGCAATTCATCAACAGTTTGAACTGGAGCTATTATTTTGTACATAATAATTCAAATACTCAAAGTCTGTTTCATTATCCAAATCAATGGATTCAAAATCAGATACCTCATGGAAAATCGGATCAAATCCTATTCTAGCTTTTCTGATGTCAAGGGATTGTTTTTTAATACCATATAAACCAGTGGTTTCCATTACAACTGGTTTGGCGTCTTGACTCCTTGGAAGGACACAAGGATCGTAATTAATAGGCTTTCCATCATACCAGTACCAGCTGAAAAATGACTTTACAGTCATAATAGAATCTTTATCATTATTGGTACTCAATAATTCAATACATTTATTTATAGTTTCAACTGTAAGGAGTGGACTTGTAACAAATAGTTGAAAGTACAAATCTGAGTCAATTAATTGTCGATGATAATTTAGGAGATCATTACCGTTTGCAGTATTGAGTGCGAGCTCGGGTTTTCTTTGTAAAAAATTATAACCATTAGAGCTGCAATATTCACGTATCTCATCACTATCTGAATCAACATAGATATCATCAAAGTTACAATACTTCAAATTGTCTAGAAGATAACGATAAAGTGGTTTGCCAGCAATAAAACGAAAATTTTTGCCTGGAACACGCTCAGAATTTTGTTTAATTGGAATAATTGCAATTTTTTTCATAAATATTAGGAATAAAACAACTTGTTTTAGATTAATTATTACAAATAAATTGGGAATCACTCACAATATCCAGCATACTATCATAAGTAGTATTTTTAAACTGCTTGAAATATTGATCATTAATCAGCTCATGACGGTGTTCAAATATGTAGAACCAATAAAAATCGTTGCTATAATTTTCTATGTATTTGGGATCATCATTTAACTTTGCAACTAGGCATCCATCATTAAAACTATAATTTCTTAAATTATTATTAAATTCGATGTACACCTTCTCTCTTTCTGATCTACTTAACATTTCGTAACTATATTCATATTCAGTAATTAAATAAAGTATGGATGGAATAATAATAACACTTAAAAGCATGTAAAAATAAATTTGCTTTTTAGTCGAGCGAACTATTTCAAGAGTTGCCCCCAATAAAATAGATGAAAATACCGCGACAGGCTGTGCAATATCTTTTCTATGGAATATTAGAATAAAAATAAGAATTACCACAAGATAAAGCACTAATGAACTTTGTATTGTTTTAATTGAAAAAAACGAATTTAATTCTTTTCTATATAAATAAAGAGATAGTGCAATAATGAATCCACCAAAAATCATCGTATATATAAAAAATGGTAAATTTTTCTCGGAAAATATTGCGGCAGATCTATTTTTTTCGTCCAAACTATATTGCAATCCATCTTTTAAATAATATTTAATAACATACTCTAGAGATGACATGTTAAGTGATGCAAGAAGTAAATCACCAGTCCTGATAATATATGATTCTATTGTTCTTGGCGCTTTTCTAGATCGAGCATCCATTAATTTTTGGTAGCTATATTTTTCTGCATCCTCATTTGACCTAATTGATTGAGCAGCAGTTCGTTGTTCCAGTAAAGGGAACATACTTCCCGTTTGATATTTAGCAATTGATCCATATAAAGCTATTGGACTTAAAATTAAGATAATAAGTAAAATTTTGTTTTTATTAAAAACTGATGGCTTTTTTAGCGACTCATGAATAACCAAAATAACCGAAAGCACTATAAAAGTAAATCCAGTTTCCATATTAAAAACTGTTAGGATTCCCATCGCAAATATAATGACTTTCCCTCTAATCTCCCCTCTTAAAGTCATAATTACTGCAATCATTAACGCCAACCCAGTTATTACATTAAAACTAAATGAGTGCCATATATTCCATGTTAAAATTTTGATGTTAAAGCTGTAATTTAAGGAATATAGAATCGCCGAAATTAATGATACATTTTTACTAGAAGTCCATATTTTAGTAAATAAATAAACCATAGTTGCAGCGCCCATGTGCATTAGAATTACTATTATGTGCCAGACCTTATATGATCCGACTATTCCTGCGAACCAATTAAATAGATAATGAACTGGAATTAAGTGCCCGTCTGATCTGACTTCAAATAAATCATTTAAACTTGAAACCAAACTATTTGAAAGCTCCTGCTTAAAAGTAAACGCATGAATTAATTGAAAATCGTCGCTATACCATACATTTTGATACGTAACTGCAAGAAACGGTAAGTTAATTAGCATTAAAACTAAAATTAGTTTTTTTATCTCTTGTTTAGTAATGTATAACTTACTATTGTCTATTTTAATCATTTGTTTCTATCGAAAAGTTATATATTTGTGGCCAAAATAGCTAGTTACCACAGGTATGATTACACCAACCAAATGACCTAACGCCTCGGCGTAATGAGTGATTCCAACAGACGGCAGTGCCCAGCGAGCCAAAAGGATGCTGATCAAAAGTGTTTGCAAAAGCGCAAAGAAATTTACTGCAATGTATTTACCTACCTGCGGAACAATCGGCTTGCCTATGTCATCGAATACAAAAAAACGCATCAGGACAAAACCAGATAACAAACCAACAAGAAATGCCAGAATAACGGCAAGCTCAAAAGAGACTACTTGAGAGAATAAAAAGCGCGATCCCCAATTCAACCCTGCCGCCAAGCCTCCACTAAGAATGAAGTACAGGAACTGTTTTGTTAGCATCTATGGCTTCTCGGCGACAACCAAAAACTGCTTCCCAAAGAAACGCCAACCGAAGCGCAATTTCAGATAGAGCTTGACAGTAAATAGAGGTGGATTCTTTCCACCTGACATCGTGTAAGGAAGAAACCGATCAATTTTCTCAGTTATGCCAAACCCTCTCAGAGAAAGGGCTTCAGCCATTGACTCTTCTGTGATTGGAATAAAATGATCCCAATAGTCCCAGTATGAACCCGGAACAAATTTAATATTTGGACCGAGACAAATTATTTTGCCCCCGGACTTTAAGCAACGAAATGCTTCACTGAGAGTTCTATCCACCGAATCCTTACTAGGCAAGTGCTCGAAAAAGTTGCTAGTAAAAACGACATCTAGCGCCCCATCATCAATAGGCCAGGTTGTTGAGCAATCTTGATGCAGAAAAGTTGAATGACCTGCTACTCTTTTCCCGCAGTCAGGATTCAAATCCATGGCATATTTTTTCGACGCCAAAATGTTTCTGGAAAACTCTCCCCACCCAGCCCCGAGATCAAGTATCGCGCAGTTGGGATTAATGTATTTTGAGAAAAAGTCTTTACAGAGTATTTTCCAGACTAAATCCCGATATAAATCAGCTCCCTGAAAGCGCTGCTGATACTCTTCTTGCAAATTTGTTGAACGCAAATCCATAACTATTTCCTATTTTAAATTACAGCGATCTTAGCCATTTGCCGACCAAAACCAATACTTTCCGAAATACCGCGATCTTCAGGGTAATAGTAGGACGTATCCGCCACCCATAGGCCCTGCACTGACAAATCAACAGGAGGAAGCTTTTCTAAGTATCCTGGATCACAGATGGGTTGTGCATAGCGATAACGGCTAGCGCGCATGTCTACAAAATCATCATCTGTCAGCGCTGGATTAATCTTTTTCAAATATCGTCGCACTTTATTTAAAAAGATCTCATCAGGCTCAGCAAACAAGGGGTGCTCACCTGGAACATAAAACGGCACGTATACCACGTGTTTATCGAGTGGGCGCAGGTTCGTGTACTCCACTAAGCCAGGTATATCCATCTCTGGGTCATTGGTGTTCAACCAAAAATTCTCGGTGACAGCCTTCTTTAGCTTGGCGATAACGCAAACAACCGCGATATTTTTGATCATTTCGAACTTAGCCAAAACATCCGCGGGTAAATCGGGCATGAGCCTAGGCACATAAGGAAGCGGAATCGTACTAATCACCTTATCGAATGATTCAAGCTGACCCGCAACCTGAACCCCCAGTACTTTGCCATCTTTGATGACAACCTTTTCAACCACTGACTTTAAACGAATCTCACCGCCCTGTGCCTCAATGGCTGCTCTGAGGGCGTTAAGCAGTGTGTTTGAACCGCCTTCCAGGTATCCTAGCTTCTCGCGAAAGAGACTATAGCGAGAACGCCCAATACGACGTATACGACTCCAGATCCAGGCGGCAGATAACCCTTCGGCGTAATCGTAGAACTTGTAGTCAAAAAGCCGTCGCCATAACACCTCCCAAGCCTCGGCTCCGACCCAGCGCTTGATCCAGCCACTGGCCTCCACTTTATCCAAGGGCCGCCAATCATCACGCTTGGTAGATAGGAAGGCGTGCAGGCCATACCGGAACTTGGCGATAAAACTCAAGCCCCGAAACCGGAGCAATGCCAACGGATTTCCCCAAGGCTGCAGGCGATCTTGATACCAGTAGCCCATCTTGGTTTCCGTCCATCGCATCTGATGAGAAATATCCAATTCCTCAAGTATCTGAAGAAAGGCATGGTCGGAGATGCAATGGAAGTGGTAGTACCGCTCGATTTCTAAACCACCAAAATCAAATGTTGCAGTCATACCGCCTACGCGGTCGTCGGCCTCGAACAGAACGGGCTGATGCCCGTCTAGTGCCAGTTGATAGGCAACAGCCAAACCCATCGGACCGGCACCCAACACAGCGATGCGCTCACTCATACTTAAAATCCCAGTACCACTTTGCTATACAAAGGATGGTTGAATGTTTCATCGATGGCTTGTGCAAATGGCGTATAAGGCACTCCAAAGATATTCGGCCAATCGATCACCTCAAACTCATCCTTAGCCACAAGCGCATCTAACTGCTGTGTGGTAAAGGGAGGGTTGCGATCAAATAAAGCCCAGATCCATAACAAAGCAAAAAACAGTGAGTAGGGAATTTTTACGATTACAGTTCTCGAATGAATGGCCATTTTTATCTGGCGGATCATGTCTATGTAATCCATCTCTTCATGTCCAGAGATATTGAAAACACCGCTATGTTGCTGTTGCTCTAAACAGCTAATAATAATGTCACAAAAATCACCAACATAAAGTGGTTGACGCATGTAACGCCCATGCCCCGGAATGGGGAAAATAGGCACCCTCTTCATAAATCGGGATAACCAACCCAGGTGCTTACGGTCGAACCAACCAAACATCAAGGTGGGTCGTAGAACTATATGGGTGACTTCACTGCTTAATACCATCTCCTCCTGTTCACGTTTGGTATTGGTATAGAAATCATTGGCCACCGATTCCAATACAGAGGAACTGATATGCACCAAATAAGGGACTTGGTTGGTCTTTATTGCTTCAAGTACATGCTTAGTTGAGTCGACGTTATTACGCACAAACTCCTCGTATACCAACCCCCCAATTTGCGCCTGCAGCATAACCACTACATCCGCGCCCTCAAAATGCCGCTGCCAGTCACCCGGCTCGGCAAGATCGGCATACTCAACTGTGATGTCAGGCTGAACACGCTTGAGCACTTCCAGATTGGCTCGGTGCTTATCGAGTACAACAATGTTTGAATAACCTCTCCTCTTAAGCCGAGCCACCAAATTTTGTCCGACAAGACCCGCCCCACCAGGGAGGATTATTTTTCTCATTTTATATCTCTAATCTTTTAAAAACGAAGTGTGGCAGATGGCGAATAATCATCATGATGACGGACCATTTTTTTGGCGTGTACAGAACCCTCTTCCCACTTTCAATACTGGAAACAATTTCTTCCGCTACACAGTCTAAAGAAGCGAGGTTTGCTCCTGACTTTTTGAGGTGAGATGTCATCGGTGTATCAGTTGGTCCTGGCTTTATCAAAACTACTTTTATGCCGGTGTTGGCAAAACGATGCTGTAATCCTTGAGCGTAACGAGTCACAAGACCCTTTGCTGCGCCATAAACATAGTTCGATTTTCTGCCTCGATCACCTGCGACTGAGCCAATCAGAGCAAGTGTTCCACTATTGGTTTTTTCCATATGCATAGCAAAAGCTTCTGCAAATAAGACTGGCGAAATCGCATTTAATTGCAGTGTGCTTTGATTTAATTCCAAATCCTGCTCGCAGCCCTTCTGGTTGGGTAGTGATCCATGCGCAATTAACGCGATATCCACAACTCTATCTTGTGTAATTGTATCCACAAGTTTTTTTATAGCTACAGCATCTAAAAAATCCGTCTGTAATACTTCAATCACTGAGTCTGGGCTTCTCGCTTTCAGATCTGACGCAATAACACTAGCCTTGTTTACATTCCTCGCAACAAGCACAAGATCTACAGGTGACTGAGCCACCCAAAGACGCGCACACTGCTCTGCAATCGCTGATGTCGCACCCACAATCACGATACGTTTTCTAGTCATTTGTTTCTTTCCATGGGAAGTGTCATTGCGTCACCCGTTGCCAAAATCGCGAAAGGAGTCGTGGGTCTCGAAGGTTTTCGACACGCTGCCAGTTCGGATAGGCCCGCTGAAAATGTACCGCGCTCATGTGTGCGTCCTTTGCAGGGTAAAGCCGACCACGAGCTTCGTGCACGAGTGCATCTAATTTTTCAAACAACCTCATGTTTTCTGGCTCACGCTGAGGAAAATCCAGTGCGAGCGTTGCACCTGACATAGGAAAGGAGAGAATTCCAGGCGACGGCAGATTGCCAAACTGTTTAAGCACAGCCAAAAACGAACCCGTTCCGCTACGAGATATTTCATTCAATATAGCGAGAATCACTTCACGAGCTGAATCGTCAGGTATGACACATTGATACTGTTGAAAGCCCTGCTTTCCATACATTTTGTTCCATCCAGAAATGGCATCTAATGGATAAAAGAAAGAATCGTACCTAACCAAGCTTTGAATATCTTTTCTGATTTGGCGATGATAATAGAGGGCGTTAAATGACTTTAAAGTTGCTTTGTTGATCATCGAGACCGATGGATCAAAGGGCATTTTAATCCGTGTCTTCTTCATGGCATGAAGCGCTCCTTGCTTGGCATGATTACCAAGCAAGTAGTGGCCGCGCCCAGTTTTCTTATTTCGTGCTAGACAATCAATCCAGGCCACACTGTATTCATTGCTTGAAGAATACTGCTCCGATAAAGCAAAGAATTCCTCCAGATTTCCAAACTTAATGCACCGCTGGTTTATTTGATTTGAAATCACTCGCTGCAACTGCAATTCAACGGAGAGAATCACGCCAGTCAGCCCAAGCCCACCCACCGTAGCCGCAAAAAGGTCTGGCTGCTGATCGGCTGAACAAGTCACTTCTCCCTCAACAGAACGAAAGAGAGTTAATTTGCTGACATGGCGCCCGAAAGTACCCATGGAGTGGTGATTTTTACCATGCACATCATTGGCAACTGCGCCACCCAAGGTAACAAAACGCGTACCCGGCGTTACCGGCAAAAACCAACCTTGTGGCAAAGTTATATTAATTAACTGGTCCAGAGTCAATCCAGCATGCGCATGTATGACTCCATCTTCCCAATTTGCCGACAACATTCGATCCATACCCCGCATTAATAGGACTTGATCGGAAACAGCTAGGCATGAATCGCCATAACTCCTGCCCATCCCAAAGGCTAAGGTACTGTTTATTGGTTGACACAATGACTGCGTCATATGATTTGAAACATCTTGCGGCCAACAAATTTCATTGGCGTGTTGCACGAAACGAGGGAACCTCCCCCATGACAGCTTTTGACCGGTCATAATGTGGCCAAACCAAAAGTTGCCAAAAACAAAACCCCCGTCCAACGACTCACGTTATCTCGTATTGCAAATACAATGGGATCGTCATGCATCTCACCACGATGTGCCAACAGCCAGACACGACTTAACCAGTACAATAATATAGGTAGAGATAACCACATCCACTCTGGCGATTGATAGAGTGCCACATCTGCTGAATCATTAATATATAGCGCTAGGATCAATACCGAGATAAACCCTGACGCACCACCCAGTGAAGCAAGCAATTCAAAATCAGCCGGATAATAATCACGACCAGCTGCTTTCTCATCGATACCATCCTGACGAGCATGAAAAAGCTCTGTATAGCGCTTGATCATTGCCAAACTCAAAAAGATAAACGTACTAAATGCGAGAATCCAAAATGTGGCAACCAACGACATTGCAGCAGCACCCGCAATAACGCGCGATGTGTAGAGCATCGAAAGCGTCACAACATCAAGCATTACCATACGCTTAAGCCAGAGCGAATAGGCTAAAGTTAAAGCGTAATACCCTCCTAATACTGATACGAATTCCCAAGGTAGAAAAAAGATCGAAAGGGTAAATGCACTCAACAAAAGAACTGGGAACAGAAGGAGCGCATGCATAATTGGCAAAGATCCTGCGGCCAGTGGACGATTTCGCTTAGTGTTATGTCTACGATCCTCTGGCAAGTCGATTAAATCATTAAGTAAATAAACGCTTGATGCGCATAAACTAAAGGACAAAAATGCAATAAGGCCATCAAAAATTAATTCGCCTTCAAGAAACCTATGAGAAGCAAGCAATGGAACAAAAATTAACGCGTTTTTGATCCATTGATGCAATCGCAGGGCTTTAAGCAGAGAGTGTAGATAGCCCGGCTTATCTTGAAAAGTTGAACCCTGGGGAACAGAAAGCTTTTTTGCAGAGCTAGCTACGCCAAAACCAGGATTAACCATATGGATAACTGCCGCCGATTCCCATACAGCCAGATCTGCACGAGAGTTACCAACATACTCATAACCTCTATCACCAAATTTTTTGATCAATCTGTCGCGCTTATTATGTGAGGACAAATTAACCCCATTTGTTGCAATAAATTCATCAAAGAAACCTAGATGGTCGAAAACCGCTCGGGCAATTCGATGGTCAGCCGCAGTTGCCAAAATCAACGAAGCTCCATCCATCTTCTGTTCCTTTAACCACTTGATGAGCTCTACGTTATAGGGTAGGAGTTGTGCGTCTGGCGTCACATGATTTGCTAGATTTTTTTTGAGGTTTGCCTTCCCACCAAAAAGCCAAACAAATGGTAGCCAGAAAAGAAACGGGGAGCTTCTCAGAAAAACAAAATAACTCTCAAACAGAGTGTCTGAATGAATCAGTGTTCCATCAAGATCAACAACAATGGTTCGGCCGAGTGTGCTCATATCTTTTGAAAACCATATATTTATTTAAGTTGAATCTGAATAGCCAAGATTGAAAAAGTCGGCCAAGAATTCATTTGTAGACTAATCGATGGGAATACCCAACAACCCTCCAAAAAACTTTATTGGCCCTATCCCCAGTTAGCAGGTCTGCATGATTTGCTTTAATGTAATCAATCCACTCCGCATCACTCATTCCGAGCATCCAATCCAATTGCGATGGCAATTTTGATACGTTTGATATTGATGACCAGAAAGGACCAATTTTAGTTTCAAAAACGGGGAATGGATATTCAAACATAGAGCAAAAACACACTTTATATCCATGAGAAAGCAACTCTTGCCCAAGGTTTGAATGCATTGTAACAACAACATTAGATGATGATGCCTTTTCATAAGAACCCTTTAAACTCGCATCAATGTCACCAGATGATAAGAAATCAATCTCATCCTCAATTTTTAATTTCTTGACACGACGAGTACTGTTATAAGCAACTCCTAGTTTTAATTTGTTGAATCTGCAATATTGAACTAAAGAATTAAAAACATTGAGCTGGAATAAATGATGCTTATTATTTAGATTCCTGTACTCAGATATAAACAACACATCAAATTCTAAATCACTCTTTTTTTTAACTAATTGATTACCTTGCACTGATCCAGATATCTTTATATTACTATTCACTTTGCTCTTTAGTAACTCATATTGATATTTATTATGCACAAGGTAGTAATTACTCGTAAAACCCTGGAATGATGCAGCTTGAGCAATTCGAATATAATTATGCTGATAAACGATCGAAGTTATATGTTCACTGTTAATGCAATCAAGAAATCTTCTGGAAATATAATCATGAAGCACAACGCTTTTTGGCCTAATGGCTCTTAAAATTTTAGTAATATATTTATTTTTAAAATCAAAAATTGTAAATGGCAAGTACCGTATATATAAAATTCTCGGATTAATAAATTCACCCGAGACAATAGATTTCAGAAAATTAGTATCATCAACTGAGAGAATATCACTGCTATTAAATTTTCTGAAAGATATTTTCATTTGAATCTTTAAAAAATTCATTATTCCTACGGCCGCCACACGCCATCTTCATCAAACGCAATTCTCGCACGCTGATTTGACATAACAAAAATTTACTTCTTCAGGCAGGTAATTACGGTTTTGGATTAAGATAAAAATACAACAGCTAGCTAGCCGGCTTTCTACCACTGATAATCCACTCCTTTATTTTAGTTTTTTGATTGTTTTGACTTCGCTCAATGTAATCGACCTCTAAGTCTTCAAGTGGGCCATAAAGCATAGTAATTTCTTCCCGTGAGGTTAAGCGAATAATCCCATAGTCAGAATGCAACGGGGCGTCAGGCATGCGCAAGTAAGTATGGCTTTCTCCTTGAAGAGGTTCCGAGGTCTCTTCACCAGTCATTCCTGTGGCAAACGTTTTCGAATAAAACCAACCGCCCGGCTTCAGAACGCGGTGGCATTCATCAATAATCTTGCGAGAATCTGCCAAAGAATTGGCGTAGATGCATTCGACATCAATCACTGCATCAAAAACGTTATCTTCGTAAGGTAAGCAAGTCGCATCACCTATAGAAAGATCAGCGTTAAGACCCTCCTTAGCTAAGCGACTAGCTGCCAAGTTCAACGCCACTTGACTACCGTCCAACCCATCTACTCTGAAGCCCTCGCGTGCTAAGAACCAAATATTTGCGCCTGTTCCGCAGCCAACTTCCAACAAGCGCACAGATTGTCGATCTGGAACCGAATAGAACTTACGGGCAATAAACCGAATTAATTCTTCGCCAGGATATTTTCCCCACTCGACGCGATTAAAAAGATTATCCCACCCATTATCCCACATTAATCATCCCCTAGCTCCTTGCTCAAAAGTCAATAACGATAGCACTGTAAAAACCTTCCAAAACGTTCTTGCCGTTCAGCTTCAACCCGGCTCAACCATTCATTACGAACTGCCTCATACCGCTCAGCATCCAATATGCAGGTCCCTATATGAAAACGAAGCCTCTGACGAGAGAAATTTAACTTAAACGCCAACAGAGAATCGCTAGGGTCGCTCGTCAACCCTCCTCCAAAATGAATCGCCGAACGCCCCCCACCAACATAGTCTCTGATTACGCTATCACGCAGTACATTATTGGGAGAAAGATGAAACCACTCCTTACGAGCGGCAGAAAGATGATAGTGAACATAATCAGTTGACAGCAGAATAAGCGCGCCGCCGACAAGCTCTCTACATTTGCTATAACACAGATAGACACGGTAACCATCAGCACCTAATGCATCAATGGAGCTAAAATATTCTTCGTCAAAAAAATAATCCGAACGAGCTCTAAGCTCCGACATACGTGCAACATACAAGCTGGCGAACTTTGAAAGCGAATCTCTCCCAGTACAGACCTCTACAGACACACCCTCCCGTGTAGCCTTTTTGAGTTTACGTCGATTCTCTTTCGAGTAGTCCGTGTAAATGTCCTCGAATCTTCGATGCAAGTCTAACCACACGGTGTCGCGGTCAGAAATTATGGAAACTGGTCGTGTGGCGTAGCGCGTAGTATTCAATAGTGGATGAAAACGTAATAAGCCGCAGATAACGCCGTGGCTACGCGCTTCGCGCTCGAATTCCGCCCAGGCAGCAGACAAAAACTGAGGATCGTCTGTCGTCGCGAGCGGCCCTCCATAACCATATGCAGTCTGGAAATCCCAGAGGCCCGGAAATCCCGGTATTGGCGCCTTAAGATAGGGCAAAAAAAAACGATTTCCATCCGCCTCGTAACAATAGGCTTCCACCCTCTTTGACTCATCACCTCCCTGGTACAGGGAGACATAGGCAGAATCGAAATAGATATCCCAAAGATTATGGTCAACAAAGAAGGCTGCAATCTCCTGCCAAAGAGATCCATTTGAAATAAAACTACTTCGAAGTTGAGTCGTCATTGCTTCCAGAGGATTGGGGGGCTGACTGAAGATCAGCCCAAGATATCGGCTCGTCGAATGCGATTGCTCGATTAATTCGCAAACCGATTAATTTTGGCATATCTGCAGGCAATACGCCCGTGCCCGGACGTTTGCAGGCCAAGTCCGCATCACTTAATACAGTACCCTCATCGAGATCGCGCGACGCAACTACGCTACGACGAATACCCGACATATTCTTTAGCTCCACAGGCGTTGGCTCTTTAACGCCATTGCCCAGCATAGTTTGGACCTTCCTTAACCCGTCTATGAATTGAGTCAGCTCGATTGGCTCGAGTGAAGCAGCATGATCCGGGCCAGCCATTGAACGACTTAGTGTGAAATGCTTCTCGATAACAGAAGCCCCGAACGCAATTGCTGCAATGGACGCCTCATATCCCATCGAATGATCGGACAATCCAACAGGCACTTGCAGTGCCTTCAAGTATGTGTCAATAACACGAAGGTTCATTTCTGCCGGCGGCGCTGGATATTCGGATGTACACTGCATGACGGTAATCGGCAAATCTCGTCCACCACCGCGACGTAAGGCGGCAACTGCCATCTCTACTTCGGCAAGGGTACCCAGCCCAGTTGACAAAAATACCGGCCTGCGTTTTGCACCCACAGATTCAAGAAATGCAATGTGATTGAGCTCAGTTGAGCCGATCTTGATGATGCTCATATTTAATTCATCGACCAAAAAATCTAGGCTCTCAAATCCATCAGGCGTAGATAAAAACTGGATGCCTATTTTTGCGCAATATGTATTTAGTTCTCGGAATGCTTCGAAAGGCAAACAGAGTCGTCGTGAAAGCTCGAATCGGCTTTCATCATCAGATGTTGATTTGTGCAAGTAAGGAACCTTAAAGGCATAGCGTCCAGTGAGCTCCCCCGGCTTCCAAGTTTGAAACTTAACTGCATCTGCACCGGCAAGGTGTGCCTGCTCAATTAACTTCTTTGCCAGGTGCAGATCACCATTGTGATTCACGCCAGCCTCAGCAACAATAAAAACAGATTGTTCGTATTTTATTGTCATTTATTTAAATAATCCTCAATTGCATTAGCAAGTTGACACATATCGTCTTCATTGTAGCGCTGATCGACTGGAAGACTAAGCAGCTCATTAGCAAGACATCTCGCTTCTGTCCCCAAGATTGAATTAGCTTGGTCAGGTACAGGCCAATGTACCGCACAAAAATAGCCTTTTGCACGCAAATAAGACCGCAATGGATCTCGATGTCCTGAAGTCACGCGGATAGGAAACGCCAAACCAGCTCCATTCAGCGTCGGTAGCGCGGGACGAAGAATATTTCGGCTACGGCCATTAAAAAGTATCCGCTGCAGACATGCTATATTTGCAGAGCGCTGATTGGCGACTTTTCTCAAATCAGTACGCCGAATAATTTCAGCGCTGAGAAGAGAAATCAGTTCAATTTCAGGACTTATTAATCCTTTGTGTCGATCGAATAATTCAACGTACAGAACTTCCATAGCTGCAGATAAATCTTCGTCTAGCTTTCTATTGACTACTGCTTCGCGAAGAGTTCCAGCCGCGAGAAAAAGCGCATCTCTTTCAACTGAACGTTCTGTGCGAGATAAGATAGGCATCGTATTATGGTTGCCCATAAGAACCAACCCCCCATCAGGAATAGGCAAAACCTTGCGAGGACTTGACACAATAGCATCGACCCCTGGATAACGCATTGTTACATTAAACAATCCGAGAAATGCTTGCGCAGCATCTATCCCTATTAAGATATCGGGTCGCTTCAGCTTTATGAGTTTAAGTTGAGCGCGGAGATCACAAAGACCAAAGTAATCTAGAAAGATAACCGCGCGCAACTTAGGATCTCTCATCTCTCTGTTTAGAGATTCAATTTCTGGTAATAACCGATCTCCGATTTTTACAAACCTGACCTTTATCCCTTTAATCAATGGTAAAACTGCATCCCAGCAAAAATAATCTGGTAGCAGTAGATGACCTCCCTCAAGCCTCTCTCTCCATTGATCCAAGATGATAGCCAGTCCATTACGCCCTGATGCAGGCCAACACATGTTCCAATCGAGAAGGTCCAATTGTACATGAGGATCATCTATAAGAGGGGACTCTAGATGCCGAACAGATAATTCGAGAGGCCCACCTATGTATTTAGAGGTCATGAGTCCAAAACGATGACACCAAGCATTTCCTCTTGGTCTGATTTTTTAAAATCAAAAAATTTCTTTGAAAGAATTTGGCGCCTGTCATAATGTGAGAACACATAACGCAGATGATCTAAAATTCTTTGGGAGGATCTACCATCCCCATATGGATTAGTGCATGGGACCTTACGATCCCAGCTCAGCGCTTGACTTATTGCTTTTAAAATACTTAGCCGGTTGTAAGACGCGTCAATGACATTAGTGGCTCGCATCCTCCCACTCTGTCTACTCCCAATATTTACCGCTGGCATACTAAATGACGGGGCCTCTACTAATCCACTTGATGAATTTCCGATCATCATCGACATTGTCCTGAGAGCGCTCAAATAACGACTCTGCCCCATCGACTTTATCAACATGCGGTCGGATCTCGAATCGACAAAGCCTTTCCAAGCTTTAATGACACGATCACTCCCAATATCAGCATTTGGATAAGTCACAACATACTGCAATCCGAAGCGAGTGTGCGCTTCTTCTAACGCAGCCAGTAATTCAATCATCTGCTCGTCAAGTTTCTCAATTTCAAGCGTCACCGGATGATAAGTAACCAGCGCAGTAGGCTTAGATAGGTCTAGGCCTAAGTCAGCTGATAATTCATCACTAGTCATCATCGGCTGGCGATATATGTTGTCGAGACCCGGCTCTCCAGAAACACAAATGCGCCAACGCTCTTCGCCCATCTGGCGGACCCGCATGCCATAAACTTTATTCGCTACATAATGAAGATGTGCGACCTTCGTCATCGCATGACGAATCTGATCATCAATGGCTCCCTCAGTGATCTCGCCGCCGGATATATGAGCGATTGGAATAGCACTCAATATACACGCTGCTTGGACAGCCAGAAGCTCATAACGATCTCCCATGACCATTACTAGATCAGGACGTAACGTAAAAAAAACCTCTGAAAGCCTCCCTGTTAAAAGCCCAACCGACTTACTCAAGGAGACCTCATCTGAACTATCCAGCGAAATAGGCACACTCGCATCAATTTTGAAGCCATCTGCTTCGATCTCACGGTAGGTCAAGCCATGCTCCACAGACAAGTGAGACCCAGTTACGACCAGTTGCAGAACAAAGTCAGAGGACGAACAAATATCATCCATCAGCCAGCGCATCAGCCCATATTCCGAGCGAGCTCCGGTGATAACACATATCTTGATCAATGACTCTCTAGACAATTTAATTGGAGACTATCTTTATAGCTTGATCGACATAACGGAACTTACCACGACCACCACAGCCTAAACTTTGATGAATTGATACTGAAATAGTAAACTTGAGCCCCAGAAGTCTTGAAAAGCCATCAATGACTCTCTTGTTGAGAGCTTCTGTGGATATAGATTGCAACTCATTTGGGACAATTTTGAACTCAATGTAGCCAGACCTCACTTGTGCCACTTGAAATTGATTTATGTCCGAATAGTCAAAATTATAATCAAATAGCACCGGAGCCGCAGGAACAAGAGAGCCGTCTAGGGCGACCAAATAGTCTTGAATTCGCCCTTCAATGTATGCAAGGTCTCGAAACAAAGACCGCCAATAGGGCACATGCTCTCCTGCATATGACAGTAGTTCACGCAATCGTCCTACTTGGAGAGACTCCATATCCTCAGCTGACATTTTCTCGCCACGTTCAAAATAGGATATCTGACCAGAAACGATCTCTTCCTCATACTCCGGGGAAATGAATCCAGCGGGGGCATGAGCACCAGGTTGGGCAGCAGCTTGAACATCAAAAAACAGCTCGGGTTCAAAATTTAAATTGGCATCTTCAGCCATAGCTCACCCCACTAATCAAAAGGCTCTGTGGTTTTTGATAGTTATGCATTATCAATTAGATAAGTTGCTCGGAATATTGATGATCCTCGAGCGAAGACTCTCAGCAACCTGTAAAGGCGCCCGTGGACAGTCTTCATAAGGGGCCAGCTGATGCATTAATCTCCACGCGGAACGTGTCGTTAAATCGACATCATTTGTGGCTTTTAAAATTTCAACACGCTGCTCTACAGCGCTTTCTTCAAGCACCAAAGTCTGTAGCCAATAATTGCTTTTACAGCCGCTCGGCTCTTCCATTAAGCGAACTTCATCGATATCGGCCAAGGCTTCTTGATAGCGTTTGAACAACCGACGCTTCGACGCAAGAAACTCGGGTAATTGCTCCAGCTGGGCACAGCCTAGCGCAGCATTCAAGTTCGGCATACGAAAGTTATAGCCAACTTCGTCATGCACATAATCCCAGCGATGCGGCAGCTTGGCTGTCGTCGTCAAATGCTTGGCGTGATCCGCAAGCCGTTCGTCATTCGTCAGAATCGCTCCGCCGCCGCCCGTGGTAATGATCTTGTTGCCGTTGAAGCTGAGTGTTCCCAACAAACCGAACGTGCCTGTATGCTGACCTTGATAGCGACTACCCAGTGATTCGGCTGCATCTTCTACCAGAGCAAGTCGATAATCGTGCGAAACCGCCAGCAGGCCTTCAAGATCGCAGGGGTGTCCAAAAGTATGCATGGGAACCAACGCGCGAAGTCGGCGGCCCGTTTGCCGATTGCGATACGCATCGCCAGCACGCTCGGCAATGATCTTCAGCCATTCGCGCAATGCCAGCGGATCAAGCCCAAGCGTAGCTTCCTCACTATCAGCGAAATGCGGCACAGCGCCGAGATACTGCACCGCATTCGCTGTCGCAACAAACGTCAGCGCGGGAACAATCACCTCATCGTTCGCATGCACGCCCGCCAGCTGCAAAGCCACCTGCAATGCAGCAGTGCCATTTACCACAGCTACCGCACGGCGGGCTCCCGTGTAGGCCGCCAGCTCTTTTTCAAAACGCTCGACATAAGCCCCCACAGAGGAGACATAGGTCGAAGCGATGCATTCTTGCACATAGCGCTGCTCGTTGCCAGCAAAGTACGGTTCGTGCAGTGGAAAATTGCCCTTGCCCAATGCATTACGGAGAGCATGGATGATGGAATCAGCAATCATGCTCAGAGGTTGTAGCGATCCGACTTATAAGCTGCCAGATTGCCAGAGTTGGCAAACCAGTCAGCCGTTTCTTTGAGCCCGCGCCTGAAGCCATCCAGTCCACCATAAGCTGGCTGCCAGCCCAATAATTCTTTTGCCTTGTTGTTGTCAGCCCACAAACGCTCGACCTCACTTTTTTCGGGTCGCAAACGCTGATCATCGGTCAGGATTTCGATGTCTGTGTCCATCACCTCAGCGATTGCCTTCGCCGTATCACCAATCGAGATTTCATAGTTGCTGCCGAGATTGATGACCTCACCAATCCCTTTGTCGGATTCCAATGCATGTACGAAGCCCTTAACCGTATCAGCGACATAATTGAAGTCGCGCGTCGGATGAACAGCACCTAGCTTGATTTGGCGCTGGCCATTGGCGATCTGGGCGATGATGGTCGGAATCACCGCTCGCGCGGACTGACGTGGACCATACGTATTAAAGGGGCGCAAGGTGACGACGGGCGTGCCAAAGGATAGATAAAAGGATTGCGCAATTTGATCCGCACCAATCTTGCTTGCTGAATAAGGCGACTGACCCTGCAGCGGATGCTCTTCAGTAATCGGCACAAAACGTGCCGTGCCATACACCTCACTGGTCGAGGTATGAACGACTTTGCTGATACCTAATTCGCGCGCCGCTTGCATGACGTTAAGCGTACCTTTGATGTTGGTATCCACGTAGGTATCGGGCGAATGGTAGGAGTACGGAATCGCAATCAGGGCTGCCAAATGCAGTACTGCATCACATCCAGTCATTGCCGAACGCACGCCATGTGGATCTCGAATATCACCCGCAAAGACCTCGAACTTGCCTTTCGCATCGTCTGCGCACTGATCCATCCAACCCCAAGAGTTAAATGAGTTGTAAAGGACGAAGGCTTTCACATCGTAACCCGCGCGAACCAAAGCTTCAGTCAAATGCGAACCGATAAAGCCGTCAGCGCCGGTTACTAACACTTTTTTAATCACGCTATAAGCTCCATCCATCATCAATAATGATGTTTTGCCCTGTGACATAGCGCGAGTGATCTGACAGCAAATACAAAGCCGTCCCCACAAGGTCCTCTGCGTCCAACATTCCCTTATCGTTGCAACAAGACCGATACTTCTCTAAAAATGAATCTGGCTGCTGATCTAGAATTCCGCCAGGACTAATGCAATTCACACGTATATTGTTGCCTTTATAATATTTGGAGAGATATTTCGTCATTGCAATTAATGCCGCCTTAATTGCAGTGTACTCGATGGATGAGGTCATTTTCGTTCCAACGTAGTTTTCGAATTTCGGCGTCGCAGCGCCCATAATTGAAGAAATATGAATCAAATTCCCATGCCCCTGATTCTTAAAAAATTCTAATGTTCGCTGGGAGAAGAGAATCGCACCGCCTAAATGACTAGAAAGATAGTCATTGAGATGTTGCTGAATTGTATTTTCAAACTTGGTACTAAAGATTCCATCCCTTGGATACGCTGAATGAATCGCCGCATCGAGTCGACCAAATTTTTTCTTTGCTGCAGCTATAATTCTATCGATTTCTTCTGGGTCACCAGCATTGGCCACAATAGAGAGAAAACTTTTCTCATCTAAATTATCCGTAATTTTTTCAAGGCCGGCTTTATTTACATCAACAAGGACAACCTTCCCCCCATGGTCAACTATGCCTTGCGTAATAGAAGAACCCAAAAGGCCTGCAGCGCCAGTTACCATTACAGTGAGGTCATTAATCATTAATTATTTCTCTACTAGCCTATTTTGCATCAAAAAATCAGCAATTAAAAAATCTACTTCTGTATCAATATCAATTCCTCTCTCCTGTGGCACTAGAACACCACGAACTTTCCCATCCCAAATACGATTTTTTTCCAAGATGAAATTTGGTCTCAGAACGTATGCAACTGTGGTCAAATCGTAGCCAACAGGCGCATCCTGACGCCGCGAGATCTTATGATCTCCTATAAGCCGAGAAAGCTCTCCAAATTCGTCTTCTTTTACCATGTTAAACCAAGGACTGCGCTGAGCCGGCGTCATTGTAATAACAACATCTGTATCTGCATCCAGTGCGTTCAAGCATTGAATGACGTCTTCAGGAATTCTCAACGGCGCTGTCGCAGGCAAACTAACGAAACGTTGAAAATCACCCACTTCCGTTTTTACCCAGTTAATCGCATGCCTCCATGCCAACCACTCTGGGCTATCATCTTGCGCAAGCTCAGTGGGTCTTAAAATCACACTAGCTCCAAAACGCTCAGCGACAGCAGCGATGTCACTAGAATCTGTTGAAACAAAGACTCGTTCGATCTCTGCCACTTGGCTAGCCACATGCAATGCGTGCGCCAATAATGGCTTGCCGGCAAGGTCGCGTATGTTTTTACCGGGAACCCCTTTTGATCCGCCTCGCGCAAATACAAAACCGAACGTTCTCATAAGTGAACGACCACATTCTCCCTGCTTGATCGACGGGCAGCCTCAATTAAGGTCATCACCGCAATACCATCATCAAGAGTCACCTTCGGCTCATCGCCTTGCTCTATAGAAAAAAGGAAATGCGATAACTGCTTAATAAACTTGTCGTCGCGCTCAACAGTAAAAGGCCAAAACCCGATCTCTCCGCTCTCGCGCTGCAAGCGAACGCTGTGGTTAATTCCATCCCATGAAAGGCAACCTTCCGATCCTTCCAAAGTACATTGCCTGACAACATCTGGTCGACAGAAATCCAAATGAACAGAAATCGTCAAGCCAGATTTGCTGGTCAATATAAGATCTGCCGTATCTTCGACGTCAATCTCTAGTGTTCCGCTATTCAGCAACGTTGCTTCGACACTTTGGAATGGGCCAAACAACCAATTGGCATAATCTAATTCATGGCTCAGTTCCAGCAATACACCACCACCAAGGTCCTTCCTTGCGGATGCTGCCATCCGATAGTCTTGTTCCGGACGCCAGTCAGGCAAATATGAACCGCATTCAATTAAAACCCGAATAGCCCGACCCACCGCTTGTTTTGTTGCCATTTCATGAAAGCAGTGCAGATCCATCGAGTGCCTAAGAACATAACCCACCATAATCGGAACCCGTATTCGATCCGATAAGTCTTTCAGCTCCTGGATATCGTCCATGTTATGAGATAACGGCTTTTCAATCAGCAAAGGAATACCGGCCTTAAGGAACTGAATCGCCTGCTGAACATGATATGGCGCCGGACTCGAAATGATTGCTGCATCAATGCTTTTTGCAATGACTTCATCAATAGAACTTACTGATTCTTTCGATAGATTCTCTTCAGGCCAACTGCTACCGTGACCCGAACGTACCAATATCACTTCAATTTCAGGACGCAGGACTTTCAGCAAGCGGAGATGGCGTCTACCAATGCTTCCCAACCCAACTAATGCAACGCGCTTTATAGTCTTTGAGCTCACACCCACTCCCCATGCGCGCGTTCGAGCGTTTCGGGATGCCCGACATCGAGCCAGTACTCATGAATGGGGAAGGCGCTCACGCGATGCTGACGCTGCATGGCTTTTTCCAACAATGTAGGCATATCAAAGAAACGATCCTGCGGAACCAAATCGAGCAGCGCCGGATCGAGAAGATAGATACCGGCGTTGACATAATGACTGAACACCGGCTTTTCTATGAGCGTCAACACATGCAAGTCATCCATGCGCACCACACCATAGGGGATCTGCGTTGTATGCTCACGCACACACAAGGTTGCGGCAGCTTGGTGCTCATCATGGAAACGTAGTAGACGACCATAATCTATCCGCGTCAGAACATCGCCATTGAGCACCAACAAAGGCTCTGTAGGTTTCTGCGGCAATAGACTCAGCGCGCCACCTGTCCCTAGCGGCTGCGTCTCTTCCAAATAGTCAATACGCACCTGCCAGCGCGCACCATCGCCAAAGTAATCCTGAATCTGCTTCTTTAGATAGTTTACCGATAAATAAAAGTGCTGGAAGCCTGCATCAATGCACTGCTCCAGAATGATTTCGAGCAGCGGCTTTCCTCCAACACGCAGCATCGGCTTGGGGCAATCCTGTGTAAGTGGGCGCAAACGCTTGCCCTCGCCGCCGGCCATAATGACGACTGGGTTTGGGCGTTTTTTTGGCTTGATCAGTTCTTCTAGCAAGAAAAGGCGAACTAATCGGCCCTGCTCATCGATAGCAGGAATTTGATGCAGCTTTTCAAGACGCATGAACGCCAGGGCCTCCTCTTCCGTTGCAGTGGTTGGCAATGCACGAAAATCACGAAACATGATACTCTCCGCCAAACCCATGAGTGACTCATTACGCAACATTGCACGGCGAATATCGCCGTCCGTTATTACTCCCAAAAGTTTGTTTTTAGCATCTACAACCAAAGCAATTTGCGCAGCCCCTCGATCAATAATCTGGATGACTTCGCGCAAACTGGCATCAGGTCTCACCAAGTAATCAACGAGATCCCTCATTAATAGCCTGCCATCTCAGAATAGATACGCACGTTTTCAACCTGTTCCGGAAGCGTGCAGAATAAATGATCATTACCTTCCAAAAACGCTTGTGTTTGCCGATATAGCCCCGGCTTGTAGTCTTGATCCAGGTTATCCAATGGTTCCATTCCTTCAATCTTGACCGTGCCTAAAGGCGTAACTTGAAGTTGCTCCATCGGCCGCAGGATCAGACGACGCTTTGCCGTAAGCAATTCGAGACCCCAACGACCAGGCGCCTGCCAATCTGCAAGGAAAGAGAACATTACGTTCTGCTCCGTAATTCCCGCGCCTGCAAAACGCGCTGCGGCTGGATGCCAGTCGATTGAACCAGCATGCCAGCATTTCCAATCTGCCGGACGCCCAATCAAATGAAAGGCAAGGTCAATGACGTGCGATGAATTTCCGAGCAACCAACGTTCCTTAACGCCCGAACCTTTTACTAGAGGGGCAATCACATGCGACCACTCTGTAAACTCAAATTGGGCGCTTAGAACGCCATCGTCTTCCGCAATATACTGACGTGCTTGCTGAACAGATCCATAAAAGCGACGATTGTAGGCAAGCAAAACACTCGCTCCATTCTCCTCAGCAATTCGATTCAGTGACTCGATTTCAACCAAATCAAGGCCCGCCGGCTTCTCGACCATAATGCGTTTCACGCCCGCACGAATTAATTCAGCGGTAGTGGGCGCCAACTGCTCAACACCGACAGCAACAATGGCTTTTGCAGGCGCTTTATCTGCACGGAGTGCATCAGTTAAGCCGCCGGTTCGCACTGACTTCCCCGTGGCATTTTCAAATTTTGCTGCAGAATCCGCACCCCGTCCAATCACTTCGAAAGGCAAATGCAAACCTTGTAAAACTTGCGCGTATTTTTGCGCCATTCCGCCGGCGCCGATTAACCAAAGAGACATATATAAAACTCAGGTGATAGGAACGCGGCCATCATTCCGGTTTTGCGAAAGATTCCAATGCTCAAGCATGGCGTCGAGAAATATTGTGTGCATTTTTGAGGATTCACTGAGCGATGGAAGATCACACGCGCCATTCTGAAGAATATCATCCACTAACCTGCCCGATAACTTGCTTTGAAACTCAATGCGCCCATCAAGCTGTTCTCCGCTCGAACTATGCGCAGTGCCTGCCGATTCAACAATTTCCCAAACTAGGCCGTCACTCAATGCAACTTGAATGGGTTGCGCTTGAGCATCCTTTGAGCTCAAGCGCAAAGATGTCCCACCCAAAAAGTGAGCGACTAACTCACCCGTAATTTCGAAATAACCAGCCCGCTTACTCTTATACCAATGATAATCAAGTCCACTGGTGTCGACAGACACAAGCGACTCGCCCGACCACCAGGCAACCAAATCGATAAAATGAATGCTGTTACAGGCAAGCCCCCAAAGACCCCCAGAATAAGAAACTTCAAGCGGCCCATGGCTAGCGAAGGCAATTTTTAAGGATTGGTGCCAAGACATCATTCGCCTCGGAGTATTCACCCAGGCTCCCTCACACCTTACGAGCGCAGATTGAATTGCTTTCAGCTCCTCGCTTGATTGCGCCAGTACTTTTTCCAAAACCCAATAGCGCACATCGATTGACTTAGCGATTGCATCAATCAGATCCGCACGACCCTTCGAAGACGTCAGGATCAAAGCGATGTCGACTCGCTGTAGATTAGAAGGAAGTGACTCTAACCAACGAACCTGATGCGAAGATTCATCACCACCCGCTTCAACCCAGCGCGATCTCGCTATCTCCAACGACTCGACTGATGGATCTACAACCGTGATTTCAAGTTCCGACTTGGACGTAACAAGCCCCTGGAGATAACGAGATCCAAGCTGACCGGCGCCAAAAAGAAGAATAGAAGACATACAACAATTGTTTTAAATAATATTATCCAGGGTCATAGAGGGCTATCACAGTAAATACTAATTGGAACTTTGTAGAGATTATCTTCTTGACGGAAAGATCAGAATTTCACTGTGATGCAAGAATTACAGTCTCAATCTCATTGACCTCAGACAAGTCCACTGAAATGCCAGACTTCTGCAACTCACGAATAACAGTCATTAAGGGAAGATTTTGATTGCTAAACTTATGAAAAAGCCAACGAACTACACTCTTTATAGAGCGGGGTATGTGTGGCAACAACCTCCTAATACTTCTCTTGCGTGATTCCCTCCTTATCATAAAATATTTAGAATAGGCCTCTGAAGCTTTATATAGAGCGTCTAAAAGATCCCTTCGCTCACCATCACCATCGCCATGAGATAAAACATCGCTCATGATACTCAACCATTCATCACGTTCATGACTCATTTGGGGCTTTGCCCACCACTCTCCAAAATGGAGCCCACCATAAATTTGTAAAGATATATCAGGACTATGCTCGGAAGGATTCTCATTAGAGCGAAACCACATTAAAGAGGGGGTAACAATAGATTTACCCAGGCAGGATATTGATAACTCGAATTGCAACTCAATCTGCCCCAAAACAGGGAATTCTTTTCGTGCCATAGACTCAAATGCTTGCTTCCACGCGCCTGCTCTAACAACGCTATATATAGTTGATGGCGTATAGTTTGAGAAGTGGAATAACATTCTTTCCGCAGCCGTTTCTTGCACTAATTGATGATTCGCTTGCTCTGGATAACATAGATCGGCAAATAACCTACCGTCAACAGGAGTGAAAGCCACAGCTCTACCTATCGCGGCCACCAGTTCGTTATCATTATCAAGAACTGAAATGCAATCTCTCAATCCACTTGGCAAATAAAATTCATCGTCCCCCATTAAAGCCACATAAGGGGTAGTGATGTATGAACGAATTTTAGAAATACGTTCAGCCATTGAGACCGGCCAGTGGTGGTAATTAATATTCGCACCCAAACCTGTTAACTTTTCACTAGGCAAGCTCTCTTCACTACCGTCAATAACATGCACAATCGCACCTTGGCGATCAGACCAGTAACGCATCGCTCTTAAAGCAAAGAACTGTCTGTTATAGGTAGGTATTACTAGAGTTAGTCTTGCTAGCACTGTATTAAATACCATTAATTTTTTTGCGCAAAAAACCTTCATAGCAATTGGTTATTTGCACTTTATTATGCCAACGGTCATCTACATCAAAGTCTTTACTTTCACTTAAAAATTGCTGAACAGCACTATGAGGATTGCTATTTTTCCCCCATGGTTTAAAACGATAGTTTTCAGCAAGTTTTTCGAGAGTTTCTTTATCTAGAACCTCTGCAGTTGTATCAAAAACAACAAGGTAACTATCATCAGTGACAAAATTAGAATACTTAAGCAATTCTTGGTAAACATGATCATGAGTATGCTTGGAATCCAAGCATACTAATACTACTTTATCTTGATTAGAGACCATCGATGAGACTTGTTGCAACGTGCTTTCATCAATCGATGATCCTTCTACCAGTTCAATCCTATGAAACAATCTATGATTCTCTAAAACCTCTCGATTATGCTGTCGAATCTCAATATCAACACCAATAATTCTACCCCTGCCCAAAAGCTCCATTATTGAGGCGTAATAAATTAAAGATCCGCCATGAGCAATGCCTGTTTCAATGATCAGATCTGGTTGCAACTCGAAAATCAACTCCTGCATCACAATCATATCTTGCGGGAACTGAATAATAGGCACACCCATCCATGAGAAATTATAGGTATATTTATTAAAACAAGATTTTTGGAAAAAATTCTTAGCGCTTTTCTTCAACTCACGATCTTGGCCGTATGAGGCAATACGACGTTCTTTTTCATTCTCAAAATTTTTTTTATAATCATTCATTTTAGATCTCTCCCAAGTGTTTCATGGAAAAGTTGACATACTTTATCAACGTCAGATTTTGTTAAATTGTTGCCGCTTGGCAAACAAACACCATATTTTGATAATTCATATGAAACACTATTTAATTTATTCATGTTGCTCGTTGTTAGATATTTCTGAAAAGATGGCATCGAACTTAATGGATAAAAAAGCGGCCTTAAGTCTACACCGGAGCGGGCAAAGATTTCGCCCATAACCTCTTTATCTATTCCATATGAACTATCTAGAATTGCAGTCGTAATCCAATAAGTTGACTCAACATTTGGCCCAGATGAATTTAATTGCAGCCCAGAGATGCTTTGCAAAGAATCTTTATACAACTGAAATAAATCACGCTTGTATCTGATTAACTCTTCGATTCTTCTTAATTGAGCCAAAGCGAGTGCCGCTTGAATGTTAGTCCAGTTGTAATTATAGCCAAGCTCATTCGACCAATAGTACTTTCCAGTTAGTTCTTTATCGATGCCATGGTGAGCAAGTAGTTTTGCTTTCTTGTATAATTTTAAATCGTCTGTGCAAAAAGCACCTCCCTGACCAGACATTATTAGCTTAGTGGCGTTAAAACTAAAAAGACTTATGACTCCGAAACTACCTGCCTGCCTGCCTGCATAGGTTGCCCCCAACCCTTCCGCAGCATCCTCAACGACATATATCCCTTTTTTTTGGCACAAATCTATTATATCTGGCCACTCAGGTACGTTACCTAACAGATCTACAACCACGACAGCCTTAGTTTTGGGAGTGATACAACGCTCAATAGATTCAGCAGTAATACACCATGAAGAGCGGTCGACATCAGCAAAAACGGGACGTGCACCAACGTGACACACAGGCGAAGCACTTGCCACCCAAGTTAAATCTGGAACAATTACTTCGTCTCCTGGCCCAATATCTAGGGCAAGCATTGCAAGGTGAATTGCATCGGTACAATGTGCTGTGGGCAAACAATACTTAGCGCCTACATAAGAGGAAAACTCTTCTACAAACTGGTCTATGTACCAGCTCATTTTTTCATGCCAACCCTCACGAATAGCCTCACTGACTAAACTTATCTCGGCCTCAGTGATTGAAGGTCCTGCAGATGTAATCTTCGTCATATTATTAAAACCCTACACATTAGCTTAGTTTGTTAGATAATTTTTAAAGTTACCGAAATCATTTTTCTCTCAAGGTATCAAATTTCCACGCACTCAAACTCCACTCTGACAAAAATTTTCTTACCATCTTTGACAAAATATGCCGCTGGGTGCGGGGAAAATGTTTTAGCTCTTAGATGATTTATAAGATCGAGGGGGTATATTTTTTTATTTAAATCAATCTCGTCCAAGCGATGAAAGTCTCTGTCAAGATGGAATGTCCCCTCCACCTCTTTTTTTATCCCTTGCGTAGTACCTTTTTTGATAAAAGGCCACGTCTCCTCAAAAAGAGAAGGAAAAGCTAAAATAAGCTTCTCGTAAAGAGATTTTGCAGTGTCAAATTGCTCAACATCAACTTTGCGGCGCGCAATTACTTCTCCTGAATCAATTCCCTTATCAATGAAGTGGAGAGATACGCCAGCGGGAGTATTTTCGATGATTGGCCAAACATTTGGCTTTTTGCCACGATTGTAAGGCAAATAAGACAAATGAAAATTTATACATCCTAGCGGGGGGAAGTTGAATACTTGTTCAGGCAGGATATATCTCCAAAAGACAACTAAAATCAAATCTGGTCTTAAATTTTCAAGTCGGGAAATATCTTCACCGCCCCACTCTCTACCAATATAAAAAATTTTATCCGCCGGTAACTTCGATGCCCTTATTATCTCTTCAGAATAATTCTGAAAATCTTTCGGATGCAAGAATAATCCAACTATGTTTTCACTTTTAGCAACAAGAAACTCTACCGTCTTCAATCCAATAAAGTTATCAGCCAGCAAGACAATTCTCATAATCAGTTAATCAAATGTATTTGATCAGTTTCATACAAGAAGCTCATTTGTTGAAGTCGATAAAAGTCTCTTTGTTTAAATTTGACTTCATCTAACATCCAGAAATTTAAGTCAGATAGGAGTTTTTCAACACCCAAAGGGACAGACCAGAGCGACTCAAAGCCTGGCAGTTCATTGTGGATGCGGTCAAAATTTACACGATAATTTCGCTTATCAACGCCGTCTTGGATCTTACTATCCTTTACTAGCTGATTTTCTTTTGCGCTGGACCCTTGATCAAGGAAATTTAATTTACATCCATCAACACGCTCTTGAATTACCTTCGCAACATCAATAATCCGTAAATTATTATCATTACGACCAACATTTAAAACCAATAGCTTTCCGCCACTATATTCCCAATCAATGCAACAACGAAAAGCTTCACATACATCCTCGATACTAACATGCGGTCGCCAAGCTTCTCCATTTGAATTAAGCATAACCTTCTTTTGAGACGTAGCCATCCCACAAAGCATGTTAATTACGATATCAAATCTCATTCTAGGCGAACTTCCAAAAACTGTTGCCAAACGAAGGGCAATGGGGGAAAAATTCGCATCTGATAATTCAGCTAAATCTTGTTCGATCTGTACTTTGTTTAATGAGTAACCTGTTAAAGGGTTCGGAAGCGCATCCTCATTGAGCTCATTCTCACTATACCCATACACACTACAGCTCGATGGGAAAATATATCTGACACCTAGATCTTTGCACAATCGTGCAATTTTTATTGCATATTCGCGCGTAGGATCATAAACAAGTCGTGGGTCAAGGTTGCCAAATGGATCATTAGAAATACCAGCCAACATAATGACCACATCGTGCCCCTTGATGTCTGCCGAAGAAATCTGCTCGGCTGGTTTAGAAATGAAGCTAACATTTTTTGGTTGATACAAAACTCCATACTGAAAATATCCGACATCAGCACCCGTACACTTATAACCAAGAGATTGAAGATAATCGGTTAGCCTAGAGCCCAAGTATCCTTGCGAACCAATAATTAGAACTTTATTCATTTTTTTATAACTCTAAAAAGTATTTTGATTTTTTGATTTTACATTTGAAGCATTTTTTCAGTAAATAAAAATCACTGGTTTAAATTACATTATCTTGATCGTAATAAGTGATTCGAGTTCCATCAGAATCGAATTCAACTGCCATGTGGTAAAGATCATTAAGGGCATCAATCACTTTTTGTCGAAACTTAGGCTCAACATAAAACAGAAGAAATCCGCCGCCACCAGCTCCTAGCAACTTGCCACCCTCGGCACCTGCAGCTTTGGCCTTTTCGTAATACTCATCTATCTGAGGATTTGATATGTCGTTAGTAATACTCCGTTTTAACATCCAATTTTGGTGGAGAATTCTCCCAAACTTACTTATGTCACTTTTGTCACTTTCCGCATTCAATACTTGGCGCAGTTCGGGTACAAGGTCACGCATTTTCTGGAGAATATCACGCGTCTTAATCACTGAATCGTTCTGAGACTCAAGAATTTCACTAGCATCACGCTTTAGGCGTGTGTAGAACAATAATAAGTTACTTTCTAATTCTCGACGTATTTCACGATTGCATATAACTGGCTCGACCGTCACCTCCTCGTTAGAATGAAATGTGAGGACATTTAGATTTCCATAAGCGGAAGCATAGTGATCTTGCTTACCAATGGTTCGACCAAGTAGATCGATTTCAATATGAGCAGCCAAATTCGCAATCTCGTGCTTAGTAACCATCTGGCATTTTAGTGCGTAAAGTGCATGTACTAGACCAACCGCAAAAGCACTGGATGATCCCAAACCAGTTTGAGCAGGAATGTCTGCAAAGGTTGTAATTTCAATGGGAAAATCAATAGATAGTAGCTTTAGCGCTTCTCTTACAATTGGATGCTCAATATCATCTACTGAATTTTTGAACTCAACCTTGCTCCAATTCACTCTATATTTATATTCAACAATTCCAATCTGTCGTTTTACTACAATGTAAATATATTTATTGATGGAAACACTTAAAACCTGACCAGCCTCTTCCGCATAGAAGGACTTCAGGTCAGTACCACCACCTACAAAACTAATTCTATATGGAGTCTTAGTTATGATCATTTCGCGACATTAAGAGTAAAAACCAATAATTTCATTTACACAATCACTCAATCTAGAGAATGCGAATTTTGGTTGCATTTCCTCTGGAAGCCTTTTGAGATCGACCCCATCCCCAATAAAGAGAGAGGCGCAATTCGCATTGAATGCAGCCTCGCAATCCCTGATGTCATCACCAACGTATATAGATTTATCAAGGCGAATATAAAATTCCTTAGCGGCAGAATAAAACATGCCCGGTTTTGGCTTGCGACACTCACAATCATCTTCCCAGTGATGCGGACAAACCTGAATGCTGAGAATATTGATTCCAGACTCAAGTGCATGCTTCATCAAATTGCTGTGAATAATATCGAGGTGGGATTGATCAACCATTCCACGAGCAACACCGGCTTGATTGGTTATTATGACAAAACTAAAGCCATAGTTAGATAGCTGTTTAAGCGCTAACCATGAATCCTGAATGATCTCGAAATTTTCCCATCTAGATATATATTCCCCTTGTGCAGCTTTAGTATTGATTACACCATCCCTGTCAAGTAGAAGGATTTTTTTGGGGGTTAAGTACTTCTCAGTAATTTTCCATCTTTGTGGATCAGAAATACTATGATACCCAGCAGCTTGTATATAAGCGCAAACATTATGAGCTGAAACAAGTTTTCTTAAAATAGCTGAAAAGCTACAGTCTCGATTTTCAAACGCCTCAAAAGTGGACTTTTTGCTAACAAGCATATATCCAATTTCGACATACTTTAACTCATCATTGCCGCGATCGTTATCATACTTTTCTACAATATTATTCTTGCCAAGTTTTATATTACCCGGACGCTTAGGTGAGACCATTAAAGTTATGGGTAAGTTATTTTTCTTATGGAGTTCCCACATTTCGTCATAGGGAAAGCTGGCGAAATTATCCGAGTACATCAATAAGAACTCATCCTCTATCATTGATTGTGCATGACATAATCTGGTTCCCGTATCCCACTCAACCGGGCCTTGCGAATAAGAAATATCCCAACCGAATTCAAGGCCATTCCCAAAATAATCTTCGATTAACTGTGTAAGATATCCAGTCAATAATAAGAATCTCTTCACGCCCTTTTGACTCAGTTGTTGCATGAGATGCCAAAGAAAAGGCTTTCCGTTACACAACACCATAGGCTTCGGGCAGTCCTTCGTGTAGGGAAGCAAACGAGTGCCAAGCCCTCCGCATAATATAACCGCCTGTTCTGGTTTTTTTTGTGTCATGAGTCTATTGAAGAGATTTCATCGTGGTCATAGTATGACTGAAGGGTTCTCGCAATCCCCTCTAACAAGCTTATCTTGGGGCACCAATCTAACTGCTGCTTTGACTTTTTTATATCCGCCCAAAAATTAACAGGCTTTTCAGTCAGCCCTTCAAGTTTTATTTGGTTTGTAAGTGAAATAGAACTAAAAATTACACTTTCTGTAATTGCACATACATCCACAACCCTACTCGATTCGCCTGAGCCGATATTAAAAATCCCTGAATCAAAGTTTTTTACGATCGCCATAAGAAAGGCGTCTACCACATCTTCAATGAATACAAAATCGTTTGCCGCACTTGGAGATCTAAGACTGGGAGCTTCGCCTTTTGATATAGACCTAATAATTGATGGTATTAGTGATTGATTACGCTGCCCCGGCCCATACACATAAAAGACTCTAAACCATCCTAAACCAATATTGTTTATTTCACAGTTTAACTTTAACCATGAATAGAGGGAATGTTTTGCCCATGTAAAATTATTTGTGGGATATGCTTTATCAGGTTCTGAGCATAAGCCATTGAGATCTGAATACTCCCAACAACTACCTGACACTAGAATTTTTTTGCAGCTGCCTACGTTAATTACAATCGAAAATAATTCTAAAGAATGTGTAAGATTTTCGATTGAATAACGATAAGAGTAGTCCGGCAATCCCGACCAAGCGAGATGAATAACCACTTGAGGTTTGAATTTTTCTATTTCATGTCGATAGCTCTCTGGATCCGCCAAATCTGCTTGAACGCATTTGAATGTTCCAGGATTGAAATGCCCCCGCCTTGATAACAACATCACATCATAATTATAGCTCTCTAGCTTTCTAACTAAATTAGATCCTAAAAAACCTGTCGCCCCGGTAATGAGAATACGTAAATTAGACATCTAAATAATTTTCAAAAGATGCATCTTTCTCAGAAATTATTTTTGGTTCATAAGGCCATTGGATTGAAAACCTAGGGTCATCGTAACGAAAACCTCGATAACTCTCCGGGTTAAACGAATCACCCATATAATAGTGAATGACAGTGTTATCCTCTAATGTAAGAAATGCATTCGCACATCCAGCAGGAATCACAATACTGTTTCTTGACACCCCATCAATTTGCAGCGCCTGCCAGTTGTATTGCGTTGGGGATTGATCTCTCAGGTCAACCACGACATTATATATAGACCCACTCACACAAGTTATTACTTTAGACTCTTTACTCGGTTCAACCTGATAATGAAATCCACGCAAAGTCAACTTTCTGAAGTTTTCTGAGATATTGCCTTGAGCGACGGATAAATCAATACCCGCTTTTATAAATTCATCTCTGCAAAAAGTTCTACGGAATATACCTCGATCATCTTTGTGAAGATTGTGCTCAACTAAAAAGAGACCAGGAATTTCCTGTTTCATAAAGTTCATATTATGTGAACTTTATTTGGCAATGGAACAATGAATTGCCCTTTGAAGCCCGCCTCTCGTAAATCAGCAATTACCTCGTCCTTAAAATTCCAAGCTAAAAGCAAAATTTTATCGTGAGATAAAAGTTGCTTTAGTCCTTCTTCGTAGGAGATGATAGGAATATTAGAGCCAGGCGTCAACAAACCTACCTTCAATGGGTTTTTGTCAATGATCGCCCTAATATGCTCATTAGATAATCCACAAAAATTTAACAGCGTAGAACTTCTTGCAGAAGCACCATACGCAAGTAGTTTTTCTTCGCTATCGCAAACAATTTTTTTTAACGCCTCGGCATGACTTTTAGCGTTTAGAGCAAATTTCTTCCAGCCATCTAGGGTGTTTACGCCTATCTTTGTTTCATTTAATTCAGCTTTTATTAGCTCTTGGCTCTTTTTTTGACTCTCATGGGAAACATAAATAACCCAGGATCCACCGCTTATTGGGCTCTTATCTAGGTCAAAAATTTTCAATCCATATCCTGATAGAAGATGTTCAATTGTTTTTAGGGAAAGAAGAAATAAATGTTCATGATAAATTGAGTCGTAATGTAACTCCTCAAGTATAAGACCCGCATCATGAAACTCTATAACACCAAGACCATCATTTTGTAATGCAACAGCGATACCTGCAACCACACTGTGAACCGCTTTAACATGAGGCAACACGTTTCTAGCAAATACAACGTCATATTTACCATGCTCTATGGTTAACTTTTCAGCAACTTCCTCAGTGAAAAAATCAGCTACGGTTGGTATACCTTTGGATGTTGCCTCAGCAGCAATATTTTGTGCCGGATCAACGCCTAGAATTTCGCAGCCGAGCTCTTTAAACCGCTCAAGAAAAGTGCCATCATTTGATGCAACTTCCAATACTGAAGGTGTACTTTTTTTGCAGCGAGCTATCACCTCCTTTGCAAAGAAGTGACTGTACTCAACCGCCGTTTTAGAAGTACCTGTTACCCATACATACCTATTAAATAAATAGTCAGGATCGACTGTTGCACTTAACTGGACTGCAGAACATGAATCACAGAAATTAAGCTGCAAAGGCGCATTTGGCGGTGTCTCCTCTGAAGGCTTATATAAACTATTAGCCGGGGGTTGTGATGTTAAATCAAGCACATCAGACAATTCTCTTGAGCCACAAATGCGACATGTGTCAATTACTTCGTAAATTTGATTATTCATAATTTAATTCCAATAAATTTTTTTGAGTAGTTTCTGGTAAGTCACAATGGGCGGAGTGTTGCATCGATCTTATTATTCTCACTGAGGTACTTAAGCTGTTTTAATCTTATGGTTTCGCGACCTCTAAACTGAGCTTCTGTAAATCCGATTTGATCAAAAAAGTTCACCAACTCCTTCCCGCCACGCTCCAAATCCCATTCTGGCTTATAAAGTGGATTTAGTTCATTAAGAATTCTTTTAAATCCAACGCGGTAAGTTCTAGGATCAGTGTGCTCACCTGTAAAAACAAGCTCACAACCAGGAACTGCTCTTTGTGCAGCCTCCGCGATGTCTCTGACGGTATAGTTCCCATCCGGTATACCAACGTTGAATGCCCTAGCTCTAACTAACTCAGCGGGCGCTTCAATGCCAGCAATAAATGCTGAACAAACATCTTTAATATGCACTATAGGACGCCATGGACTCCCATCGCTCATTATTTCTATTTTCCCTGTTGTATATGCACAAGCGACTAAATTGTTAAAAACAATATCGCATCTCAATCTCGGGCTCGCGCCAAATACTGTTGACGGCCTAAAGCTTGTTACGACAAAACCAGAGGTTGCTAAAGAATGTAACTCTTGTTCAGCCCGCCACTTTGCAATTGCATATGCGGTGACCGGATTTTTTTCACTTAGGTCTTCATCAAGTTCGGAACTGGTATCTGAAATACCATACATACTTTGAGATGATGCATAGACAAAGCGAGATACGCCCAATTCTTTAGCTTTTTTCGCCAACTTAATTGTGCCTGCATAGTTTATATCTTCGGTTAGCTCCGGAGAAAACTCACCCAATGGATCATTGGATAAACCAGCCAAATGAATTATCGCATTCACTCCAGACAAATCAAGATCCTCGATATCACGTATGTCCTTTCTGATCGTTTTATATTTTACTGGCAGGTTATCCAACAAGTTTTCATCAAAATATCCAACATCATAGCCAACAACATCATATCCACGATCCATTAGCATTGGGACTAAAACACTCCCAATATATCCTAAGTCACCTGTAACCATTACTTTCATTGATTTTTTTTCCTATCTCAAAATTCAGTTTTTTTAAGAAAATCGACTAATGACAAAAGCCAAACTTGATGGACATTTTCAACAAAATTATAGGTCTTACTTTCAACCCAAAAATTCTCATCTCCAAGCGCTCTCAATCTATTATTAGAGGAAAAGCCTGAAAATGTGATAATGTTTAAGCCAATTTCCCTAGCCTTCAAGGCCGAGTTAATTATATTTTCCGACTCCCCGCTACTACTTATCAGGATCAACAAATCACCAGGCTTCGCGTAAAATTCAATTGCTTTTTCAAATGCATGCTCATATCCAAAATCATTTGCAAAGCACGTGAGCAGACTGGAGTCAGAAAACGTTAAAGCATTAATTCCTACATACTTAGTAAAATCAATCGATGCATGACTTGCAATAGATGCACTCCCGCCATTGCCCAGTATATATATATTCCCCAATTTCTCTGAAGTATCAACTATTAGAGCGGCAGCCGCAGCGAGTTGATCATTATCAACATTAGAAATCTTTTCATTCAATGCCTTTAAGTAATCCCCAAAATAGTCATTTATTTTCATTAAGCGTAAATCCCTAGAATTTGATTTCCCAAAAGCTACAAAATTTCTTCTACTATCATTTTGCCAATAGGAAGCGCAGCGGTTGCTGCGGGAGATGGGGCATTAATCACATGTAACATCCTAGCTGTTTTCTTAACAAGAAAATCATGAACAGCAACACCATCGGATGAGATTACTTGCGCCCGTATACCTGCACGATACGGCAGCAGATCTTCAACTCTTAAAGAAGGGCAGTATTTTTGACATTCCTTCAGATACGCACTCTTCAACACCGAATTTTTTAGCTCAGTCATTGCATGAATGCGATTCTTCCAGATAAGTTTCCAAAATCCCGGGAATTTGAGGAATTCTCCGGTATCAATAAAATCAACCGAGTATTTTTTATACCCCTCTCTTGCCCATCCCAAGACAGCATTAGGGCCCACGGTAACGCTGCCGTCAATCATCCGTGTCAGATGAACTCCCAAGAATGGCAGTTTAGGATCAGGTGCTGGATAAACTAGATGCTTCACAATGTTGTCTTTAGAGCGTGGCAACTGGAAATACTCGCCTCTGAATGGAACGATTCTGTAATCGAGCCGTAGACCTGCCATTCGAGCGATCCTATCCGCTTGGAGACCGGCACAAGCAATGAGCTTTCTGGAGAAGTATGTTTTATTTTTTGTCGAAATAGAAATCAGACCTTCTTTCTCTTGAATATTGACCACCGTCTCATTGAGCTGGAATTGAACCTTGGCCGAAAGGATTTCTTTCAACTTTTCAGCAATCGATAAGTAATCAACTATTCCTGTTTCAGGCGAGAGAATAGCGAGCGTACCTTCAATATTTGGCTCAAGCTGCTGTAATTCCTTTTTCTCAATCAGTCGAACATTAGCGCTATTATTTTTTG
>Ga0255762_10000154_pt1 | contig 60353 bp, 35 predicted proteins | sample 101ome_16_FD_179962 | JGI IMG/M metagenome (GOLD analysis project Ga0255762, IMG submission 179962) | Coastal salt marsh microbial communities from the Groves Creek Marsh, Skidaway Island, Georgia - 101401AT metaG (version 2) | ecosystem: Environmental > Aquatic > Marine > Intertidal zone >...
GCACGCCACGCACGGCGACGAGGAGCTCTTTCGCCTCGTCTCTCGCGACCCGACGACGGCGAGAGCGGCGAGACATCGACTCGTCAAGCTCTGTCGCGACGCCGCGACGCACTGAGCGACGTGTAATCACCATCATTCTGCGACCCCTCTCGACCCTTCGTTCGCGCGCGCGCCGCCCTCGCGCGTCGTCGTCCCGGCGTCCCGGCGTCTCGGCGGCGTTCTCTAGGGTACAGCCGACGTCGGCGGACCCGACGTCATTCCCACGCCTCCCGCGCGTTCCATCGGTTCGAGCGCGAGCGCGAGACGCCGGTGTCGCGCGAGAGGTCGAGCGTCATCGCGCGCGGGCGTCACCGAGACCGACGCGACGTAGAGACGACGTAGAGACGACGCGAGATGGATCCTTTGCGTTTGATTCGCGATCACACGATCGACGGTCGCATCGCGAGGTACGACGCGTTCGACGCGCGGGGAGAGCGCCGCGCGCGCGCAATGCGTGTGTTCGTTCGATCGGTCGCGATGCGCGCGCGGTGGAGGACGGTACAGGGCGAGGAGAGACTGACGACGGGACGCCGCGACGCGCAGTTCGACGCACGACGACACGCACGTGCACCTGAAAGATGAGGACGTGGCGCTGAGACGAGCGATGGAGACGAATTATAAATCAAAAGTTGGGAATAAATTACTCAAGGTGGAGCAGATATGGTACTTTATCAAGTTTCACGTCGCGAATCCGGATGTGCAACACACCAAGTACATGAAGGCGGCGATCGCCGACGGGTTCGCGACGTTGTCAATGCTCGATAGAGTCGATTTGATCGCGTATTTGACGGGGGTTAACGCGACGAGCGATCGAATCGATGTCACCGTACCGGTGGTGATGGAGGAAGAGGGGGTGTCCGGCGCGGATAAGCGAGCTCGAGAGGAGGAGGAGGATGTCGGCGCGCGAGAGCGCGTGCTGAGAGATAGAAATTCAATGTTGCGAGGGCCGAAGGACATGTCGGGCGTGCTGAGCTTCTTTATAGCGCCGGAAGAGGAGAAGGAACGCATCGAAGAGGAGAAACAAAAGGCGGCAGAATTAGCGAGGGGTATTAAAAACCAGAGGTACCGCGACGTGAAGGAGCAGGTGTTTTGGAGAGAACACGTCGGGAGCGACTTTGACATGATGAATTTGGACACGAACGCGTCCTTCTTGACGGGTCCGAAACCGAGCGTGAACGATGCGCAAGAGGACGCGATGATGAACGACGCGCGCGTCGTCCAGGCTCCCGCGCAGCCGGCGCCGCCGAGCGGTCCGTCGACGTCGGCGCGACGAAGCTCGGCGGCGCCGGCCAAGGCGCCTCGCAAGACGTCTGGGAAACCCGGCGGCGTTCCCATCATCATCGTTCCCGCCGGTTTCAACCAAAAAGTCGTCCTCAACATGTTCAACGCCAAGGAATTCTTACAGAATGGCAAATTCGAACAGTGGGACGTCGTTCGCAAGGCGGGCGCGAAGAAATCGAGCGCCGTGTACATTTCGCGCTCCTACAAGCGCGACGGCCAAAAAATCAAATACGAAGTCACCGAAAAGGCACCTCACAAGCGTTCCGAAGACTGGGCGCGCGTCGCCGCCGTCTTCGTCCTCGGCGCCAAGTGGCAATTCAAAGACTGGCCCTTTCGCGGCGTCGAGGACGGCGACCTCGTGGAAACCTTTACCAAAATCAAAGGTTTCCACGCCCGCTTCGACGGCGATCCCGAAAACGACGTCGTCAAATCCTGGAACGTCAAGGAAATCGTCATCAGTCGCACGCGACGCCACGGCGATCGCGCCGCGTTTGAGTTCTTTTGGGACGAGCTCGACAAGCACCTCGCCCTCCGCTCGAGCGCGCTCAGATACTAACCTCCCCCTTCGCGGTGTAACGACGACGCACGACCGAACACACACGCGCCTTCCTTCGTTCGTTCGATCACTCTTCGATCGACCTCTGTCGCGATCGACCTCTGTCGCGATCGACGTCCGTTCTTTCCGACGACCGTTCGCGACGCGCCCTCTCGCAGCCGTCCCGCCGTTTACTTCAAACACGGACCACTCACCGAGCCCGCCCCGTCCCGACGACGTCATCGCGTCGCCGATCGCGCGCCCGCCCGCGTCGCCGCCACACCGCGTCCGCGCGCGCGCGTTCGCACGTCGGGCGATACTAATTCGTCGCGTCGATTTCTCTCGTTCGCGTTCGAGGCGCGACGTCGCGCGTCGAGCCGTCGACGCATTAACGCACCCATCGCGCGGGCGGCGGCGAGAAGACGTCGAGTCGAGGTTGGGTCGTCCGGGACGATCGTCATCGCGTTCGCTTGTCGTGCGACGGACGCGCGACGGTGTCCGAAACGACCGCGAGACGAGCGATCGGACGACCATCGCGCGATCGGTGACGGGCGTCGGTCACGGGCGAGGCTTCGTGGAGTCGTGACGTCGGTGAGGACGTCGACGCGATCGGTGGGAAAAGCGTTCGGCGGCGACGCGTCGGGACGCCATGGCGACGAAACCGGGGGTGTGGTATGAGTTTCCGTGGGCGAACGTGGGGTCGTTGAAATATGCGGTGTTATTGCCGTTCGTCGCGTGCGCGGCGCTGGGGAAGGATGACGCGGATTCGTTTTGTTGGCACTTGACGGCGATCGCGGCGCTGCGGTACGTCAACGCGCAAGTCTGGATAAGCTTGTCGAGAGTGCACGCGTTGACGAGGAAAACGCGGATACAAGCCAAGGGAATCGATTTTAAGCAGGTGGATCGGGAGGATCACTGGGATGATTATATTTTATTGCAAACGCTGGTGATCGCGGCGGTGCACTGGATGCCAAAGTTGGGATTCAATTCCTTTCCGGCGTGGAACGGGAGAGGTTTGGCGCAGCTCGCGCTTTTGCACGCGGGACCGACGGAGTTTGTGTATTACTGGCTTCATCGCGCGTTGCATCATCACAAATTGTACAGTGCGTATCACTCGCATCATCACGCGAGTTTTGTCACCGAGCCAATCACCGGAAGCGTGCATCCATTCATGGAACACTTGATGTACACGGCTAACTTTGCCATTCCGCTCCTCGGCACGTGGGCGATGGGCGGCGCGTCCGTCGCCATGTTTTACATTTATCTCATCGGCTTTGACGTGCTGAACGCCATCGGACACTGTAACTTTGAGTTCATTCCGAGATGGTTCATGCGTTTACCGGGAATGAAGTACTTAATTTACACGCCGAGTTATCACTCGCTGCACCACTCGCGCGTGCACACAAACTTTTGCCTCTTCATGCCGTTGTACGACTACGTGTACGGCACGGCGGATGTGACGAGCGATGAGTTGTACGAAAAGGCGATCACCGGAAAGGCGGTTCCGGTCAAGGCACCGGATGTGGTGTTCATGGCTCACGGAACGGAGTTGTTGAGTGTGTTCCATTTGCCCTTCATGTTGAGAAGCTTTTCGGCTCGCCCATTCGTCTCGTCGTGGTGGCTCAAGCCGTTGTGGCCGTTGTGCGTGCCATTTGTGTTGTTATTGCGGTTATTCGGCAAATCTTTCGTCGCCGATCGACACAGATTGGAGAAGCTGAACTGTGAGACGTGGGTGACGCCCGCGTGGGGATTTCAATTCTTCATCAAGAGTGAGTTTAATCACATCAACAAGAAAATCGAAGAGGCGATTTTGGACGCGGACGCGGCGGGCGTTCGCGTCGTTGGGTTGGGGGCGCTGAATAAGAATGAAGCGCTGAATGGTGGTGGGGCGCTCTTCGTCAACAAGCTCGGCAAGTCTTTGAAAACCAGAGTGGTGCACGGAAACACGCTCACGGCGGCGGCGATTTTACAGAAACTTCCCAGCGACTGCAAGGAAATTTTCCTCACCGGAGCCACGTCGAAGCTCGGCAGAGCGATCGCTCTGTACTGCGCGGAGCGGGGCATCAAGGTGGTGATGTACACAACGAGTGAAGAGCGGTTTGAGAAAATCCGTTCCGAGGCGCCGAAGAAGGATCAGCATCTCATCACGCAGTCGACGCGCTTGGAGGATGGGGCGAAAATCAAGGACTGGGTCATCGGCAAGCACTGCGGAGAGAAGGACCAACGAAGCGCGCCGCGCGGCGCGACGTTCCATCAGTTCGTCGTGCCACCGATCCCTGAGACGCGCAAGGATTGCGTGTACACCGATCTCCCAGCGTTCAAGCTTCCCAAGGGGGCGAAGGACTTCCGTTCGTGCGAGATGACGCTCCCGCGGGGCCAAGTGCACGCCTGCCACGCGGGGGCGCTGGTGCACGCGCTCGAAGACTGGCAGTTCCACGAAGTCGGTGCGATCGACCACACTCGTATAGATGCGACCTGGGACGCGGCCATGAAGCACGGCTTCGACCTCGCATGATCGATCACACAGCGCGCGAGATGATTCGATTCTCTTATTCTTTCACGGGACGCCGTTCCCACCTGTAGTACCCTATTAATGAAATATCGCCCTGTTTTTGCAACCACCACCACGATCCGACCGACCGACGCCTTGGACGCGCTGACGTTGATATGAATGAATCAAGCTGTAATTAAACATCTATCTAAGCGGGGGCAATCTAGTTCGCGAGCACTTCGCCAGTCTTGCGCAACACCCGAACCTTCTTTCCGTCGACCATCTTCGAACCGATGCGAGAGCGCACGCTCTGGGCCTCGCTATAGTGGCTAACGTTCGAGTGATGGATCGGGAACTCTCGCTGAATGATTTGCCCTTGCTCACCCTCGCCACGCGGCTTGACGTGCTTCGTCTTAATGTTGACGTCACGGCACAACACGGTACCCTCCTTCGTGTTCACCTCCACGACGTCCGTCACCTTGCCCTTATCGGCGCCGGCGATGACGACGACCTTGTCACCCGTCTTCACGTGCATCGGGATACGCACCGGAAGCCCGCGCGGGGTGAGGGCTTGCTTCTCCCACTTCTTCTTGGCGACGATCTCCATCGTCGAACGGCCCGGCGCGGGGACCGGGGACACTCGCTGCGAGCGGTGAACGCGGGTGGCGCAATTGGTCAGTCAGTCTCTGTGCGTTCCAGAGCGCGAGCGAGCGACGTCCATCCCACTCCTCTGCGATCGCGACATCGCGCGATCGACGACGCGCAATTTATCACGCGATATCCACGTCCGCGTCGACCGCCCGCGACGTCGCGCGCGCCTCCACGCGCGTCGACATCGCGCCCCCCCCCATCGCGGCGGCTAAACCTAGGGCTTCTCCACGACGCGGTCGCGGTCGCCATCGCGCGCGCGCGACCGGTCGCGACGACGTTCGAGACGACGAGACGCACCTTCGAAGAAACGGTGTTCGAGTTGAAGCGCGCGGCGCGCGCGGCGAGGGCGTTCGTCGTGGTGGCGGCGAACATCTTTCGAGTCGTCGAGTGACGCGACCGGTGACGTCTCACGTCGTGTGGGGGGCGGACGCCCTCGGCCTCGATGAGTTATTGATTCGTGGGTATGGGTAAACAGTATGTGCGCTGCCCCGAGCGCGCGGGCGCGACGCGACGTCGAGGACGACCGCGGGACGGGCGTCGAGCTACGGGCTACGATGGATTATTACGCGTGAGAGATGGAAAGCTACTCTACTCAGAGTCGAACGATGAAGTCGCCGATGGGGGCGGTTTGGAGTTTGGTCGCCGATACGCGGTCGAAGGCGACGGGGGGCGCGCGGCAAAACTTGGAGAAAGCCTCGAACGTGAACGCCTCGCCGGGTCGTTGACCGAAACTGCGCGCCCGCGCGCGTTTTTTCATGGCGATGGCGTTCGCTTTCTTCTGTGCGGGGGTGATGGCGAGGGGCGGCGGCGCGCCAGCGTCGGCGGCGCGCGTGGCTTCGATTTCTCGCTCGAGTCGCTTGCGAATGAAATCCGGCGGATGCGCCGTGAGTTTCTCGCACTTGTTACACGCCACCATGATTGGCGTGCCTTTCCGTTGCACGGCCTCGTCGCACAAAATTTCGTACAGAAACCTGGCGACTTCTTTCCGGTTGCTCGCGAAGGTCACGCTGTCCACGAGGTACACCACCGCCTTCGCGCGCTTCAACTGCTGCATCGCCTCACTCCTGAGACGCCCGTGTCCCGGAACGTCGACGAGACACACGCCGTGTTTCGTCGTGTCACGTCCTCCTCTCGTCTTCCCCTTCACCGAGACGGCGTCCCGCTCGTTCGGCGCCGCGCTCGACACCGTCGCGAACCGCTGTTCACCGTACGTCAGCGCCTGCCACAGCGCCGTCTTCCCGCTCCCGACGCACCCGACGACGACGACCGCGGGTTTTCCTATGTTCTTGCGCCCACGTTTGCGCCCGAACACGACGCGCGAGGCGATGTACAGACACACGATCGTCATCAGTGCGATGAGCGCGTGCGCGTACACATCGTCGTCGACGGCTACGCGTTCGCGCAGGACGACGCGCGCGGCGGCGTGCGCCGCGTCGTACGCCTCGACGACTCGCGCCACGACGAGACGGGCGTCCATGGCGAGGTGTGCGGAGGGCGAGGCGCGCGCGAATGATGATTGTGAATGACTGTTTTTACACGAAAAGCCGTCCGTCACGCGTCTTCGACGGCGCGACGCAACGCCTCAATCACCTCGGCGGGTGACTCGGCGCCGAACACGGCGGATCCGGCGACGAGCACGTTCGCGCCCGCGGCGGCGCAGAGCGTCGCCGTGCTCGGATTGACGCCGCCGTCCATCTGAATGTCGAGGTTCGGATACCGCGCGCGAAGCGCGCTCACCTTGTCGCAAACGGCGGGATTGAATTTTTGACCGCCGAATCCGGGTTCAACGCTCAGGCACAGGACCATGTCGACGAGCCCTGCATCGCAGAGATCGTACACGCCGCCCGGGGTGTCGCACGGCGTCGACGGCGAGCACGCCACGGCGGTGCGCATGCCGCGGGATCGAATGGATTCGCACAGCGCGACGGCGGCGTCGCCCGACGCCGCCTCGACGTGAAACGTCACGCTCGACGCCCCCGCGCGCTCGAGCGCGGGCACGAGCGCGGCTGGATTCGTCACCGAGAGATGGCAGTCGAAAAACACGTCGCGAGGTCCCGCGCGTTTCGCCAAATCCGCCACGACAGATGGACCCACGGTTAAATTCGGGACAAAGTGACCGTCCATGATGTCGACGTGTAACCAATCCGCGCCCTCGTCGAGCATGCGATTGACCTCGGCCGCGAGCGCGCCCTGATCGGCGGCCAAGAGGGAGGGGCAGATGATAGCGCGTCGACGAGACGCCGCGCGTTTCGGCGCGCGGCGACATCCCCACGAGTCTTTGAGTCCGGGGTACAATCGAAGGTACGCCGGGTAGAGCTCGCGACTGTACGTCACGTGCGCCTCTGGATCCGGCGTGATGACGCGCGCGCGCCGAACCATAGCGCCGACAGCATCGCGCACGCTGTTGAACGCGCCCGCGCCGACCGCGGCGAGCACCGCCGATCCGAGCGCCGGCGCGTCGGTGCATTCGGTGACGACGTGCGGGACGCCCGTGACGTCGGCGTGGAGTTGCAACCAGAGTTCGGATCGCGTCGCGCCGCCGGCGATGACGACCTCTCTCGGTGCGTACCCGCCGCGCGCCATGGTTTCGAAAATTAATCGCGTTCCGCAGCACACGCTCTCGAGAATGGCGCGATAGACGTGCGCGCGCGAGTGTTTCAGCGTCAATCCCGAAATCGCGCCTCGACTGCGCGCGTCCACGTGCGGCGTTCTGTTCCCCTGAAAGTGATCCAACACGGTGACGCCCTCGCACCCGGGCGGAATGGCGCTCGCCTCGCGATTCATGACGTCGTAGAAATCATCTCCGCCGCCGCACATCTCTTTGAACCAACGCACGACGGACCCTGTGCTCGTCTGCCCGCCCTCGACGATGAACGGAGCGCCGTCTACGAGAGCGTCTCGATACGTCCCGAACACGCCCGGCGCGTGAAACCCGCGATCGGTGACGCCGAGGTGCAAGTGCGAAGACCCCGTGATGAGTGCCATCTGTCCGGGCTCGACCACACCCAATCCCACCATGCCGACGAAGGCGTCGGCGCCGCCCTGCGTCACCAGAAGTCCTTCGGGTAATCCGCACGCGCGCGCGTTCTCCGCCGTCAACCCACCGATCACGTCGCCCATCTTCACTATATCCTTCGGCCACTTATCCAACAACTCCTCCATCCCCAATCGCCGCAACATGCTCCTCGGTGGCGTCTCTCCGTCAAAGTGCCATCGAACGCCGACGTTGTTCATCGATCCGCAATACCGTCCCGTGAGTTGCAAGTTGACGTAATCCTGATACTCACACACCATCACCGCCGCCTCGTACACCTCGGGTCGATGTTTCTTCAACCACATCGCCTTTGGAATCATCCACTCCGCGCTCACAGGTCCCGCTCCTGCGCAATTCACGCGTAACGCGTCGTCCCCGGATCGCAACGTCTCTACGGTTTCCTCGCTCGCCCGCATATCCATCCAGAGAATGCACGGCACCAACGCCTCCCCATCGCTGTCGAGGGCGACGACCGAGCAACACGTCGTGTCGACACACATCCCGAGCACGTCTTGAGGGTCCACAGCGGCGTGTTCGAGCGCTTGGCGCACGGCGAGACGTAAACAAATAATCCAATCGCGAGGCGATTGCTCGGCGCGTCCCGGTTCGGGGAACTGCGTCTCGTACGGGACGTCGGCAAAGGCGAGGGCGACGCCGGTGAGGTCGAAGACGCCCGCACGTATGCCGCCCGTGCCACCGTCGACGCCAATGACGAAGGGCATGACGACGACGACGACGAGAAGGGGCGATGAGTGACGCCCCGAAAAGGGCCGAGCCGGCGGTTACGCGACGTCGTCGTCGTCGTCGTCGTCGTCGGATCGTATCCACGGCGGACGACGAGGCGCGGTGACGCCGAGAGACGACGGTTCGGAATCATCCGTGGTTGTGGTCACGAAGGACGGCGGCGGTGGGACGCGAACGTCGATGGAATCGTCGTCGTCGGCGCTCGCGGCCGCTCGAAGCGCCGCGGGACCGAATCGACGGCCTGAGGAGGCGAGCGAACTCGTCGACGATGCGGGTTTAAACCGACGACGCGGGGAGACGAGGACGTCGTCGTCGCGTGCCGGCACGTCGTCATCAACGACGGATTCGTCGCGCGCGGGGGCGGCGACGACGACGCGCGGCGCGGCGACGGCGACTCGCCAGAGATTTTCGAGTTCGTGCTGTTTCTCCGCGAGATCGAGGAGCTCTAAATTGAGCGTTCGACTGATCTCACGAATGTCCGTGGACAACGCGTCCATGCGCGCAAACATGTCGTCCTCTCGCGCGTTCGTAGACGAGAGCGCGGCGAGCGCCTCGTCTCGACAGGCGTCGGCGATGCGTCGTTCCCGCTCGCGTTCTTCAGCGATGTCCTCTCGCCACTGTCGATCTCGAGACTCGATGGCGAGGTTCAACGTCGCCATCTGGGCGTTACACGCGTCAAGCTCGACGCGCACGGCGTCGACGAGTGTCTGTGCCTGTTCGTGCGTCAACGCGCGGTCGAGTTTGGCCAAGTGCGCGTCGGCGTCCGTCGCGGCATCTCGATCCGCTCGCAACTTTTCAATCTCCTCCCTGAGCGCGGTCTCGCGCGCGTCGTACGCCATCGTGCTCGATTCTAAGCGCGACTTGACGCGATCAACCTCCTCGATCGCTTTTTGCTCCACGAAACGCACGCGTTCCGTCGCCTCGGCGGCGAGACGCGCGTACTCTTCGCCGAATCGACGCAACGCCTTGTCCATGCGGTCGATGATCCCGCCCTTCTTCCGACCTTTTTCACGCTCGACGTCGAGCGCGCGCACGACGAGACGCAGGTGTCTCGCCGCGGACTCCGTCTCGTGCGCGCGCAATTCCTCCTCCGACCCTTGTTCGAGACATCCGAACGTCGCGAACGCGCACGCGCGAGGAGCGCTCGCGCAAAAGTGTTCGCGGTGCGCGTCGTACGCCGCGACGCGCACCTGCGCCCGACATCTCGGACACGGGCGACGCGCCTCGACGCACGTCCTTGCGTGTTTCGACGCGCGCATCGCGTTCACCACCTTGTCGCAGTTCGGACACGTCCACGGTCTGAAATCGCACTCGGATTTGTGTTCGTCGACGCGCGCGCGTTCGCACCCGTAGAGACATCCCTCGGCGTCTTCATCCTCTACATCTATAAACCCACACTTGACGTACTCCCTCGGGCACTCGCGCGCGTGGTCGTCCAACTCCATACGTTTACCTTCCCACTCGCACGCGTTTGGACACGTCACGCGCGCGTTTGGACACGTGAGCGCGTGTCGTTTCAACGCACACAGCGGCACGACGGCGTCGCACCCCGGCACGTCGCACATCGTCGTCCGCCATTCACACCGCGCCGCGTGCGTCGCGTACGCGTTCTTACGCACGACGGCGCCGCAATACTCTCTCCCAACCTTGGCGCCGTTCAATTTCACCTCTCGCGCGTTCGCATACGGACGATGACACCTCCTCGGCGCGAAGACGCACTCGGCGTCGTGCACGTCTCGCAGACGCAACCGCACGCCGTTCTCTTGACACCCATCCGCGCGCCACACCCACTCCCCGGCCCCCGTGGAGCTCGTGCGCATCGTCAGACCTCGTCGACAGAGCACGGGCAGGGACTGAATCGCGTCCTCGATCTCCGCGTTCGGTTCGTACGACGCGTCGTCGTCCGGCGGCGGCGGCGCGCACCGCGCGCAATACGTCGTCCCATCCGCCGCGCACACGGGCGACGCCATCACGTCGCGACACTGCGGACACAAGAGCGACGCGTGCGGGTACCCGATGAACACCGTCGGCGCGTGTTCCAACGCCGATTCCTCCTCGACGTCGTCGTCGTCCTCGTCGTCTTCGTCGTGCGTCCGGTCGTTAACCATCGACCCATCTCGCGCGCGTCCGTCGTCTCCGAACGCCCCGCGCGCGCGCGACTCGCTCGACGACGCGAGACGCGCGTTCACGGACGTCCCACCACCGCGTCTCGCGCGTCTCTCCGCGCGCGACGTCCAGGCCGCCGCGCGATTGGTCGACACCCACAAATCCGTGCCGTTCCCGCGCTCGTCGCGAAGACGCGCGAGTCCACCCATCGCGCGCGTCGCTCACGCGCAGAAAAAACGCGCGATGCGCGACGACGACGACGACGAACGTCGCGCGCGCACTCACGCGCGACGTCGACGTCGTCGGCGCCCGCGGTCGACGTCCGATGGCGTCCGAGAGGGACACGCCACGAGTCCTGACCCGTCGCGTGGAAACACGACGCCACCAGTGTGATCACAGCGCGCGCGCCCGCGCGCGACGCCGCGCCGACGTCGACGCGACACCGCGCGACGGTCGCGCGCGGGGGCGATCGACGACACGAAAAACGCTCGAACCCATCGCGCGGTCCGTCGTCGTCCTCACCGCCGTCAACGAACGCCGTCGACTCGATCTCGCACGCGCGCGAGAAAACCAAACCCTCCGCGCATTCGCACGCGCATTCGCGCATTTACCCGATCGTTCGCGCGCGCGACGACGACGCTCGACGCGCGTTCGACGTCATGTCGCTCACGAGCGATGCGATGAATTATCTCGTGTACAGATATCTCCTCGAGAGCGGGTTCACGCACAGCGCGTTCGCCTTCGGACACGAATCGCGCGTCGACGGTGGACACGCGCCGAATGGGACGATCCCGCCGGGGGCGTTGATTTCATTCGTGCAAAAGGGGTTGCAATACTGCGAGCTCGAGGCGAATTTGAACGAGGTGCGATGCGTGCGCGATGTGCGCGCGATGTGCGCGCGTCGATCGATGGATGGGAGGCGCGCGAGGGAGGGACGCGCGGCGAGCGCGAGGTCGGGGGGCGGGAGAGGCGTCGATCGCGGGACGGGGCGGGGCGATTGCGGGACGCGGGACGCGCGAGACTGACGAATGTGACGGTGTGTGTGCGCGCGCGCGTAGGACGGGACGGATGTGGATGCCGATTTTAGCGTGTTGAGTGCGAGAGATTTGCTCTCGCGAAGCGTGGATGAGCTGAAGGAGCTCGTGGCGCGGCGGAGAAACATGACGGAGGAGGAGCGCAAGGCGCTGCGCGAGGAGACGGAGAAGGAAATGCGCGCCAAGGCTGAAGCGAACGGAATCAAGGTTGAAAATGATGTCGAGAAAGAGATCAATGCTGAGGATGTGACCAACTTAGATGGACACACGAGCGAAGTTTTTATTTGCGCGTGGAACCCGGCGAAGGAGATGCTCGCCAGCGGGAGCGGCGATAGCACGGCGCGCGTCTGGGCCGTGCCCGCGGGTCCGTCTGGACGCGATGCGCAAGCTAAACTCGCCAGGCCGAAGGTGCTCGAGCACAAGAGTGAGGGCGACGATGGGGCTGAAGCGATGGAAACGGGTGAAGAGAATAAAAACGGAGAAGTGGCGGCGAGAGGTAAACAGAAGGACGTCACGACGCTTGATTGGAACGCCGACGGTACGATGCTCGCGACGGGTTCGTACGACGGTCACGCGCGCATCTGGGATACGAACGGTAAGCTCGTGATGACGCTGAAGCAACACAAGGGCCCGATTTTCTCTCTCAAGTGGAACAAGACGGGTGATAGCTTGCTCAGCGGTTCCGTGGACAAGACGGCCATCGTGTGGGACGTCAAGACTGGCAAAATGAAGCAGCAATTCGCCTTCCACTCCGCGCCGACGCTCGACGTCGACTGGAGAAGCGCGGACTCCTTCGCCACGTCTTCTATGGATCACTCCATCTACGTGTGCAAGCTCGGCGACGACAAGCCGGTGAAGGCTTTCAAGGGGCACACCGACGAAGTCAACGCCATCAAGTGGGATCCGAGCGGAACCCTCCTCGCCTCGTGCTCCGACGACTTCACCGCAAAGGTCTGGAACTTGAAGAAAGACACGTGCGTGCACAGCTTCAACGATCACGAGAAGGAGATTTACACCATCAAGTGGAGTCCGACCGGTCCAGGTTCCGACAATCCCGACCTTCCGCTCATCCTCGCCACGGCGTCCTACGACGCCACCATCAAGCTGTGGGACGTGGATTCCGGCAAGTGTCTGCACACGCTCGAGGGCCACACCGATCCGGTGTACTCCGTCGCTTTTAGTCCCGACGGTAAGTACCTCGCCAGTGGTTCTTTCGACAAGCACCTTCACATTTGGAACGTCATGGATGGACGTTTGATGCGCACGTACAAGGGTGAGGGCGGAATCTTCGAGGTTTGCTGGAACAAGGACGGTAGCAAAGTCGCCGCGTGTTTCTCGAACAACAGGGTCTCCGTGATCGACTTCAATTAGGCTTTGTTAATGCGATGCGATTCATTTCGTTCATTCATCCTTTCGTTCTTTCGTTCGACGTGCTATGTACTCGTGGTGTGTTATTTCTAAAATGCGTCGTCACGGCCTCGGCGTCGCGTATGCGTCCCAAAGAGCGCGCGCCTCGTCTAACGTCTCTTGCGGCACCGCGCACGCATCCTTGATGAACGCGATCTTCGCGTCGTCCCCGTTCCAATCGTTAAAACGCTCGCGCAAGATGTGACCGGTCGTCTTCGTTCGTCGCGCGGAATCGCGCAAGTGTTGCGAGACGAAGACGGCCCACTCGCAGCACGCGCGCTCGCGCATGCCCAGGAGCTGCGTCGCGAACGCCACCGTGATCTCATCCGCCAACGCGTCCATGCCGTCGCCGTCGATGGCACCGATCGCGTTCATCATCGTGAATAAGTGCCACGCTAACGAGGCGTTTAAGACGTCGTCAGAGTACGTGAGCGGATGAAACGCGACGCGCGCCTCCTCGACGCTCGGCGACGCGTCCTCGCCCTCCGTCGTCGCGGCGAGGGCGAGAATGTTAAACGCGACATCGCGCAGGTGCGTCGCTTGGTTGTTTTCGAGCGTATCGTAACTCGCGATCGGCGGCGACGGATTCGCCGCGCGCTGTCTCGCGACGGCGTCGAGATAGCGTTGCACCACGTCTCGCAGCGGCGCCGTCGGCCCGGCGGCGAGCCACATGTGTAACCCTAAATTCTGATACCATCCCATGCCGTCGTCGTCGCGTTCGACCTCTCCGGCGAGAAGCTTGAACGCCGCTTCACTGTGTTCGTCGATATACTTGCCCACCGATCCCGTGCGCCAGCGGGTGAGCTGTTGTTTCGCGTAAAAGGCGACATTTTTACTCGAACCGATTTGCGCCAGACACGTCGCCAAACGAGGATCGCCGTGCGCCGCCGCCGCACGCGTCGCGCTCACAGTTCGACCACCTGCGACGTGCGTCAACGCAGCGTTTCGACCTCGCAAATCTTCCTCTCTCGGCTCGACGCGCGCCACCTGTTCGCGCAACCACGCGCTCACGCCCGCGCGACGACGATGCACCTCCGCCGCCGTCCCGCGCGCCGCCCCGCCTTTGTCCTCCGCGAACAACTCGCTCACGAGCGCCCACGCGCTCACCTCCGCCGCCGCGCGCTCTCTTGCATCACCGTCTCCCTCTGCATCGTTCGCCAACGTCTCCACGACCGCCTCCAAGTGTCGCAAACACGCCGCCGCGACGCCGTGCGGTTTCCCCGCCGTCGACTCTCGCGAACACGTCTGACGAAGTCCACCCTCCGCTCGCACCACCGCCTGCTCCAACGACACCCGCAGCGCCCCGAGCAGTACATCCAGACTCGCCTTGGACCGCACGCATCCCGTGACCACGCGTCCACCTTCCCCCGCCGGCACCGCGAACGTCCCCGTCGGCGCGAAACTCGCGCCTCGCGTCCCCGCCGACGCCGCGTACGCATCCACCGCCCCCGACGTCGTCTCCAGCGTCACCGGCGCGTTCGCGCGCGTCAACGTGCTCGAAGACATTCTCGCGCGCATCGCCACCTCGACCGCGGCGCGATACGGCGGCGCGCGCGGTCGAGGCGGGACGATTTCGGCATCCTCTTCGTTTGAATCCATCCGCGCGTCGGCGGTCGTGTCGCCGTCGACGGATAAGAAGGCGCCGAACGCGTCGGCGCGGTCGCGGCGCATCGCGCGAAGGGTGTCTTCGTGCGCGCGAAGGGCGTCCGCGGCGGCGGCGGTGAGCCCGTCGTCGTCCCCGTCGTCGTCGTCATCGGACGCGCGCTCGGTGTCCTCGAGCATGTCCTCGGCGGTGTCGTCGCCGTCGACGAGGGACGACTTGACGCGCCGACGCGCGACGCCGACGCCGAGCGGCGTGTCGTCGTCGACGTCGGTGTCGTCGCTGTCGGAATCGAGGAGACCGACGCGGGTGGCCATGATGGATGGTTGACGCGACGCGCCGCGGTGTGCGGCGGCGACGCGCGTGACGGGCGAGAGACGCTCGCGGAATGGGGACGCGAAGACGTTGGATGGCTCGCATGTTTTTCGTTATGAATGATGATGATACATGGACGCGACGGCGACGCGAGGCGGGAGATCAGGGCGCGATGGTGTCCAGAGCCATGAAGGTGTCGACCCACGACGTGTCGAACACCGTCGGTTCGGTGGCGTCGCGAATGGGGGGCACGCCGCGTCCTTTGTAGGCGGAACGCGTGAGCTTTTCAACCTCTGCCGGTGGCCGACGCGTGGCCAGGGTGTCCCAATCGATGTCGCGCAATAGGGCGGATTGTTTGACCGCTTTCGCGGTGTGCAGACGCTCTTCGGGATCGACGACGAGCAAGTCTCGCGCCAACGCCGTCGCTCGGGGATCGGCGCCCTCGCGGAACGTGTCCTTGAGGTTGCACGCACAAATCGCTTCGTACGTCTGATGCGCGACGCTCATGCCGAACGGCGGCGTTCCTCGTAAGAGGTGCGCGATGAAGGTGCCGAGAGAGAACCAGTCCGCGCGCTCGTCGTGACCGGTGCTTCGCACGACTTCGGGAGCCATGTACGCGGCGACGCCGCAAACCGTGTACGTTCGACCGGGTGCCGAATCGTTCACGTCGAGGTGTTTGGCGAAACGGAAATCAGTCAAACGCAGCACGCCGTGCTCGTCGATCGGCATCGTCTCGGGATCCATGCCTCTGAATATGACGTCCATGGAGTGCAGGTACTCGAGGACGAGCGTCAGCGCTGCGACGTAGTATCGTACGACTTCGACTTTCGATCCGCCGCCGCACGCGATCACGGCTTCAAGCGCGCACCTGGGCACGAACGGGTACGGAATTGAAATGAAACTGGCATCCTTGGAGGGTATGGACGGCGTCGGGATGAATTCCGGACAATCCCGCGAGCTCGTGAGCTTGGTGATGATGGCGCGCTCACGGAGAACACCGTCCACGCGCGACAGCGATTCGGCTCTCGCGAGCGATATTTGCACCGTGGCCTCCTTCAGAGCGCCCTTCATCTCGCGCATGTGTCCCAAGAGTGTCATGTACAACGCCTCTCGAGACGCCCTGTCGTCGTCGCCGAAACTCAACCGACGCTCGTGCGGTTCTGACGCGCGAGAGGCCGAAGATGCGGACATGACGGGTGATCCCGAGCGATCGAAACTCGCACTCGCCGTTCTCGAGATGCCCGCTAGACCGGTTATCGCCGTTACATCGGCCAAACTCACGCGCCAAACTTGTACGTCGTCGTCGATTGCTTTAATGTTCGTCGCGCACGGCGTGCCGCCTGCGGACAAAAGCGCGCGTTCGCCGAAGTGTTGACCCTTTCGCAACTTGAGTACGATCCTCGGTTGTTCGCTCTCGTCGCGCGCGTTCGCGCGCACCGTGCACGCCACGTTACCGGTGCTGATCACGTGCAGCGCCTTGAGAAGCTGCCCTTGACGCGCGATGAGTTCGTCTCTTCGCACTCTGATGAGCGTCTTGCCTCGGTTATCCACGACTTTGCTCGCTAGTCTTCTCAAATCGCTCAGACTCACAGTTTTCAGAGCGTCGACGTCCCTCAATGCGCGTGTTAATTCGTTGACGTTCGATTCTGAGACGTCGCGCACGATGCGAGCGTACGACGTGAAGTCGAGCACCCAGAGACTTCCGTCCTCTTCCGCCGTGACCGTCTCGTGCGGCATCTGCGCGTGCGCCATGCACTGTTCGTTGAAACACATGCGATCACCGCCCTTACCGTACGATCGCATCTTGACGGCCTCTTTCGTCTCCACCTCTGATTTACTATCGCCCTCGTTCTCCACCCACTTGACGTTATCGCGGCCCATCAGAGTCCCGCTCTCGACCACGTAAAAGGCGCGTAGAGAGTGTCTATCGTTTTGAGTGACGACGACATCTCCTTTGTACACTCGCTTCTTGTACATCGCGTTCATGATATCGTCGAGCACGGCGCCTGGCGCACCGCTAAACAAAAAGGACGTCTTGAGCACCGCGCGCACCGACGCCTTATGCCCCGAGCTCGATATGCATAGATCACCCATCTGTTGCTCCAAAGAACCCGTCTCTTTGAGAGACAAATCGGACGGTAATCCGTACGGATGTACGACGCGATAACTTCGTCTCGTCTGCATGGTGAACGTCGGCATGACGCGACGTCTCGGACGAGCAGCGGTGGGCAACGGCGACGTGAGCGCGTTGGCGCGATCCGGAAAATTGAACAGAGCGCCGACGCTCGCGACGGACTTCAGCGGCGTCTTGGGTTCATCTGGTTCATCGGGGAAGTCTTCGATGAGAATGACGATGACGGTGATGTCGTCCGTGCGCGGCTCGTATTGAAGCCAGAGTTTGTACGATTCGACGACGAGCGCGATGGCGCTCTGTTGAGGATCCGTCGTCGCCATCGCCGCGTGTATCACGTTCTCCGACGGAATGAATTCGAACACGCCGTCGGACGCGATGACGATCGCCTTGGTATCCTTGTTCAGACGAATCCGCTCAACCTCTGGCGTGGCTATGACGCCTATGCGTTCGGCAACGCCGTCGCCGATGGAACGCGTAAACGCCGTCCCTGGATACATGCCGTTCTTCGCCCACAATCGCGGAGGATCTCCGTCGTCGTCTTGTTCCGTTCCCCAACACTGCACCGCGGGATCCTTAAACCCTTCCAATTGATCGAGCGTCAACACGCGCGCACCCGCTTTTTTCACGCGCTCGCACTCGTCGGCGCGAAACGGCGTCTGATCCGAGCTCAAATCCACCGTATCCACCCCCACCACCTCCCCGACATCGTTCCTCTTATTGATCCCCATCGTCGCCCTGGAGTCACCGACGTTCACCACGCACACCTCTCGACCCTTGATGTGCGCGATCAGCCCCGTGGTCCCGCTCAACGAATCATCAATCTTACTCGCCCGCAGCGCCGCGTTTGTCGCTCGAAATGCATCCTCGTATCCCGCGACGTCTCCGAATTCCCTCGACGCCATCTCCATCGGTACTCTCTCCGCCGCGAATCGCGCACATTCCGTTCCAAACTCTCCGTGTCCATCGAACACACCGAACACGTGTTCATCCTCGCGCTCTCGAAAGCGTCGAGTCGCGACGAACGCGTCTTGATTCATCTTCTCCGGCGCCTCTGGGTAATACCCGCGCTGCGAACACGTCGCGTATCGCACGACGTACGACTGCGAGACGCCGGCGTCCGAGGTGAACCGCACCTCGACGCGTTGCGCGCCGACGACGCCGGAGAGACGCGCGTTGTAATCTTCCTGCGATAACGGACCGCCGCGAAGACGCACTTGGTAACTCACCGACGCTGTGGATGACGCCGACGCGCGCGCGGTGTGCGCCACCGAGGACGCCGAGGACATCGGCGCGCGCGCGCGAGTCGGTGGCTCTTTATGCGACGCGTCGGCGTCGGCGGCGGAGGACGCGCATCCCATGACGACGAGGAGACGGGCGGCGTCGACGTGTGACGCGCGGGACGGGACGACCAACGACTTTGGGAGACTCGCGGGGGACGCGGGACGCGGATGGTCGGTGGGCGCGCGGTGGCTGGGCTATACACGGTGTGGATGTGTTAAAAGGGTGGTGCTGGTGCTATCTCGCGTCGAGATGTCGGTCACAGCGCTTCGTCGAGGATGTGGTTGTTTCTCAAGTTACTCTTGTCGCTTTGCGGCGGCGGGCCGGCGCGGCTGGTTTTGCGGATGTGCTGAATGCCGACGGTGGGTTTGCGTTCGCGCTCCCACGTCTCCTCGGACTTGTCGACGTGGGAGGTGACAGAGATTTTCGTGCCTTTTCTGGCGGCTTCTTCGATGCGAGCTCGAATGGCGTCGGATTGTAACGCGCTAAATGGGGCGACGCCCTTTGAGGTGCCGGCGGCGCCGCCGTCGCCGCTCTTGGTGAAATCGTACACTTGTTTCTTGTTCATGCTTCGACCGGCGCCTCGCATGCTCGCACCACCGCCGCTCCAACCCATGGCTTCCATTCCAGCGCCGCCGTCGCGAGCGACGATGTTTTGCAGCGCTTGGTACACCGCCTCGACGTTGAGCTCCATGTTGATTTGCTTTTCCTCGATCGAGTCGTTGGAGATTATCAATCGCGCAATGTCACCACCCGCAGATTCGCTCATGCTGCAGGTATCCTTACACACCACCATCACCTGCGCGATCTGTTCGGAGACGTGCACGATGTCGGCGTGCATTTGCTGCAACGCGAGTTTGATGGCGCTCACCGTGGCGCCGGTGGACGTTCCAGTCGTCGTTTCGAAATCCTTCATGCCTCCAGATTGAACGACACCCAACGCGCCGACTTGTTCCCGTTCACGTTTCTTCTTGTCCTCACTCTTCCGTTCATCCTCCAAAAGCTCGCGCCAGTTGGAACACACGTTGCGCGTCGTCGGTTCTAAAAACTTTCGCATGTCGCACTCGCTGAGCGCGATGCGCGCCATTTTGGGTTTATTGAGTTCGGAGAGCGAGTGTAAGAACTCATCCTGGAAGTTGCGCAGGAGCTCCGGTTGATGCTGCGCACACATGTCGTAAAACACGCCGCTCTCCATCGTGAGCGCCTCGACGTTTTTGTCGAAGGGCATCGCGCACAGGATGCCCTTGTGAAAGCCGGATAACAAACCGGGATTGATGACAGTGCCCGGACCGCGAAGCAACCCCTTCTCCTCGGCTAATTCTATCTGTTGTTCGCGCAGGGATTTACGCTTAATCTTCATGACGTCGGCGTGGTGAAAGCCAGAGGCTTCGTCCGGCGAGTACGTCACCCTTCCGTTCAGAGTGATGATGAGCTTCTCCGCCAACTCGTACGGATAACACAAACGCGTCCCGCGCGCAAACATGTGCGTGTCCATCGTGCGACACAAAATCTCGATAATAATTCCCTCGGGCGCGACGTTACCGGAAGCTCGCAGACCCTTCGCCATGGCTTTGCCGTAAATATAAAAGTTGACGTCGGCGCGAATCGCCTCGGGCAACGGATTGATAATGTCTCTGTTGACCAATTTTTGCGGTTGCACAGATTGCTTGTAGTGCGAGCGAACGCGAGACTTTAATCCACTGGGCATCTTGTGTTCGGCGAGAAGTTCGCGCACGTGGTTCATGAGAACGGCGAAACGATTCCCAGGAGAGTCCTCGTCCATGGACATGTTCACGCCGGAGATGATGGCGGAAAATACAAAGCCACCTGTGATCATGACGATGATGGCGATGATGCGTTCGGACACCGTCGTCGGGACGACGTTCCCGTAACCGACCGTCGTGAGCGTCTGCACGGACCAAAACAGTGCAGCGATATACATGTGATTCTTCTTCCCGTCGACGCCACTCGCGTCTTCGCGTTGGAAATTGTACACGTACGCGTACAGACACGCCATCCAGTGCGAGAGGAGGACGAGGAGCGCGAGCAAGCGCCCGATCGTGACGAGTTTATAAACACGCAACAGGGTTTCTTGATAACGCTCCAATATGCGAGTCGTACGAACGACGCGCAACAGACGCAACATTTTCAACAGGCGCAAAGCCTCCGGAACTTGCGTCGTCTTGGCGGCGTCGCCGCACGCCGACTCAGACTCCCACGAACACGCCGACGTGCCGTCGATGCTTCTCGAGATGTAATCGATCGGGAGCAGCGAGAGGGCGTCGAGCGTGAACCAACCCTTGAGGTAGTGCTTCTGAATCTTCCATAAATTCGTTACGTAGTGGAAATCGTCGTCGTCGGCGCTCGTCTCCCAGTAGGCGGTGAAAAAGTTGAACACCATGTCCACGTAAAAGTAAATGTCGACGAAAAAGTCCGCCACGTACCACGACCCGTACGACGGTTCGGAAAAGCCTAATCGATACGGCACGGAGATCGCGATGTACAGCAAAAGAAACACTTGCAAAAAATCCCAATACTGTCTCAACTTGGTCGTCGGGTGCATGACGAAAATCGACCGGTGCTCGTCGTCGTCCTCGTACTTGGCCGTCTGCTTTTCGTCCTCGTCGTCTTCGTCGTCGCCGAACAAGTTGAATCCATTTTCCTCCTTTTCCAAGAAATCATCCAATTGCGAGATGTCAAACATTTTCCTCTGCGATTTCATCAAACTCGCAACCTCGGCCAACCGCTGACTTTCGATGCGCTGCTTCGCCGCGTCCTCCTTCTCCTTACGTACATCCTCTCGATTCTTCGCCAATCCGTGCTTGGCCCGCGTCGTGCTACCTTTCGGTATGTTCACGATCCCAGCCTTGGCGCGATCCTTCGCTCGTCGCATGGCATCCATCATCTTTTGCCCGCGCGTCTTTGGCTTTTCTTCGCCGCTCTTCGTCCCCGCGACGCCCTCGTCCGATCCCGCGCTGTCGTTCACCGAGCCACCACCGCCGTCCCGCGCCGACGCTCCCTTTGTTCGCGCTCTCGCGCGCGCGTCCGCGTCCTCGCTCGACGTCGTCGCGTCCGAACTCGCGCTCGACGACCGTCGAACGGTGCTGGGTGTTGGTGCCACTCGACCAAAGAATTCCTCATCCGGCAACGACGCGTCGCGCGCGTTGAACGCGACGTCGCCCTTTTCCGCGCCCGCGACGTCGACCGCGCGTTTCACCTCGCGCGTCGGCGCGTTCCCACTCCGAACGACGCCGAGTCGGTCGCGCATCGCGTCGGCTCGCGAGGCTCGTTTTGAAGGATTCCCCGAAACGGTTCTGACCGTTTACGACTCACCGGCGAGTCCCCCACGGCGACCCGACCACGGGGCGCCCGTCGACGTCTTGAGATCGGGACGCGCGCTCGACGATTCGCGCGTCATGTCGGCGCGACGATTCGCGCGCGCGCTCGTCGAGTCCGCGTCGTCGTCGTCGTCGTCTCGCGTGTCCGCGTCGTCGTCGTCTCGCGTGTGCGCGCGCGCGTGGGCGTCGTCGACGTCGACGCGTCCCGCGAGGGAGGCTGGGGCGCCTCCGAACTCGGACGCCTCGTCGTCGGCGGTGCGCGCGGCGCGAGACGCGCTGACGCTCACGGACGCGTGTGCGAGACGTCTTCGAGCGCTCGCGGAGGAAGACGCGTCGACGGCGGGTGAGGGTGGGGGGACGCGGTTGCGTCTCGCCGTGGAGGGCGGCGGGTGCTCCGGGTTCAAGTACGAGTTTACGCTCGAGCGGGAGGGGGGCGCGGAGGGCGGAGATCGCGTGTTTCGCGCCGAGAATGGCGCTGAGGTGGTCGTGGATGATGTGTCGTATGAATTCGTGCGAGGGGCGACGATAGATTACGTGGAAGAGATGATTAAGAGCTCGTTCGAGGTGGTGCAGAATCCTCAAGCCGACGCGAGCTGCGGGTGCGGCGCGTCTTTCGGGGCAAAGGAGAGCGCGTTCGGAGCGTTGGACGGGCAAACGTAGGCGATGGTGCACACACATCAAGGGGTATAATTCAATCAAACTCGCGCGCGCGATGTGAGTGTAATAGAGTAGATGCACAAAATGAAGACATTGGTATCGCAACTCGAGACGAACTAACGGAACGGAAAACCGAGCGAACGAATTACGCCGACGCGCGAGCGGCTTCAATGTCGGCGAGAACCTTCGCGGCGTCGCCCGCGGCGACGACGCGAGGCGTGCCCGCGGGCGGATCCCGTCCCATCTCCGGACCGATGGTGGAATCGTCAACCATCGTGAAACACGGCACGTCTTTGAACTTTCCGTCGGCGTGCTCGTGAATCTTCTTCACGCCATCCAAAAACGGCAGACTCACCATCGCCGCGAATTCGTGCACGCGCGCGCCGAGCTGATCGACGAGATTAAATCCAGCCAACGCGGTACCGCCCGTGGCGATCAAATCGTCCACTAAAACCACGCGATCGCCCGCCTTGACGCTTCCGAGTCGCATCACCGTCTCATCCGTCGAGTACTCGGTGACGTATTTCCCACTCGACACCAACACTCCCGGAAGCTTCCCAGCCTTACGAATCATCACGAACGGAATGTTCAGCGCCATCGCGATCGGTGGTCCGAACAGGAACCCTCTCGCGTCGAATCCCGCGATGTGCGTCGGTCCGTCCGCGCCCTGCGCGCGATACCGCTCGACGAAGAGGTTCACCACCGCCTTGAACACCTCGGGCGATTCCGTGATCCCGCTCACGTCGTAAAACGACGGCACATCGTGCGGGGAGTACTTGGGACCGTACCACGGGAGCGAGGCGGCGATGCGCTTCACTTGCGCGTCGCCTTGGTCGAGACAAAAGTGATTCGGTCTGCGTGGATGAGCGATGACAGACGACGGTCGAGTCGCGTGGTCAGTCGATCGTCGAGCCGAGCGAGCGGCGCGGAGGCGCGGACACGCGCGCATCGCTTCGTTATCATCGTCGTCGTCGTCGTCGTCGTCGTCGCGCGCACGCACCCGAGCGTCTTCACGGCGGGAGACATCGCGACACACGAACGATGATGCGCCTCAGAGTGACGACGGTTCGATGCGCGTCGACGCGACCATCGCGACCATCGCGGCGTTCGCGACGAGGACGCCGACGCGCGCGTCGACGTCGTCGTCGGCGCCGTCCTCGACCGCGGTCGTCGCGGCGCGGCGGTGGTGTCGTCCGACCCGCGCATCGTCTCGGAGACGCGCGGCGGCGAGCGACGACGGCGATGGATTCATCGCGCTCGAGCGCGCGCTCGACGTCGCGCACGGTGCGGGCGCGTTCGCCGTGCGCGACGACTCGGTGGACGCGGTGGTGTACGTGGGAGGAGGGAGAGACGCGCGCGTGGAGTTGGAGCGGTTCGCGTCGGCGACGGCGCGGGACGCGTCGACGCTCTCGGTGCGTTTCGTCGCCGCGCCGAAGCGCGCTCGAGCGACGGTGGTTCGACGACAGATGAAGGAGATGATCGATGCGTTGGGATACGCGCCCGAGGATAACGTCGCGGGGACGATGGAGAAACAGAGGAGCGCGAGCGCGTCGGCAACGTTTTTCACGAGAGAACATTTGGAGACGTTGCAGCGAGACGGATACGTCGTCATCGACGACGCGTTCGTGGGCGACGCGGCGATGAACGCGGCGTCGGCGGCGCGTGCACTGTATGCGCGCGGTATCATGCAAAATTTGAGACAAGAGGGAAGAGACGACGACGTCGCCGTGCTCGCCGTCGGACAACTACCCGCGGGCGGCGAATTCGCCGGGTTGAAACCGTGCGTCGATCTTTTGCTCGGCGTCCCGGACGCGCTTCGTCGAGCGCTCGCCGAGGCGGACGCGACGTCCGAATCGACGAGCGACGCGACGCCGCTCGACGCTGATCTCCGTTCGAAGATCGCGCGCTGCGAGAGCCCGGACCGACTCATGGTGGCGCGATACGGCTCCGACGCGTGTCGATACGTTCCGCACTTGGACAACGACCCGTCCGATCCATCCAACGACGCCGGCACCCCGGGTCTTCGCCCCAGCGATCGCGTGTTCACGGTGATCGCGTATTTAAACCCCGATTGGGTCCCAGACCACGCCGGTCGATTTCGCGCGTTTCGCGTCGGCGCCGCCGCCGACTCGGACGACTTTCGAGACGTCGACCCCATCCTCGGCCGACTCGTCGTCTTCGACAGCGCCAGGCTGCTCCACGAGGTTCGACCGAGCGCGAGCGATCGGTACGCGTGCACGGTGTGGACCAAGGACGCATCGCGCGTCGCGTGAGCGTCATCGCGTGTACCGTTGTGATCACTATTCGAGCCATTCGTAGCCTAACGACCTTTCCCTCCAAAAACAAAAACGCGACTCGACGCGATTCGTCGACCATCGTCTCGGCGAACGGTCGATCGCGCGTCACTCGTCGACGAGCGCCACCGCCGACGCGCGATCGCACTACGCGATCGCGCGAGCACCGCCCGGCTGCGTGATTCGCGCTCGTCGTCCGCGCTCGCCGCGACGCGGTCGATATGTCGCCGCGCGAGAGCGGCGATCGGGAGGCTGTCGGAAAATCCGTGACGTCGGCGATCGACCGCGATGGCGACGGCGATGACGAGCGACGCGCGAGCGCGGAAAGCGTGGGGGTGAATTGCCGAAGCGAGGATCGAAAAGATTCGAGCGCGGAGGCGATGGACGATGAATCGAGCGAGGAGACGACGTCGATGGCGCTGAATTCCCGAAATTCTCGAAGATTGCGATCGGGACGACCGGGACGCTTGCGCGCGGAGCAGCGAAACTCGGGGAATAAGTTCTTGCCGTGGCTTCCGAGCGCGCCCACGCGGGAGGGGACGCTAGAGAAGAAGTCGGTGGACACGAGCTGGTTCGCGCAAATATTCGGAAGCGGGAGCACGACGTGGAACTTGAGACACTTTCTGTTGTACGATACGCACTTGTTTTGGGGGAAAGGTTTCAGCACCATGCACGGATACGGGACGATACTGAGCGTGCGGGACGCGCCGGAGGAAGGGCCGACGGCGTTCCTAGTAGAGATGATGGCGATTCCCAAGCGCTCGCTGCGGAGAAGCTTGCATGAAAACATGAACTTTATGGAACTCATCTCCGGTCTCTGTTGTAAACCGGCTGGTTTCAAGACGATGACGCTCCGTGCGGGCACTCGTGAGGACAAAGAACAGTGGATCGAGGCGTTATCGAGCGGAACGGTAAGTACACCGCTGGCGACGCGGATGCCGTTGGACTTTTCTGAAGAGATTCCGCCAAGTCCTCGCGTCTCCACGGATAGCGATAGGTCCGCCCTGGGCAGCGCTAAGCCTAAGAGATACGAAGAGCCCCCGCCTCCTTTGTCTCCGAAACCTTTCGCGTTGACCAAAAGTCCAAATAAGTCATCTTCAGATGACTTGAACGACGAACTTCCGTTCCGATTAGCCCCAGATGACGCCGAACTGGACCAGGTGAAGCTCACGTCGAAGATGCTCAGTAGAATTCCATCGGCGTTAAAGACTGAGCCGAGATTTTCGATAGAAGGGACGAAAGACGTGGAGATAGAACAACGATCAAAGTCTGTCACATTTAGCGATCGCGTGGACACGCAGATTATCGCCAAGTCACCGAGTAAAAGTGGGTTAGCGGCGGCGGAGGAAACGGAAAGAGAAGCGAGAGTGCGCACTCGTCTTCAGCAGGCGGCGGGTTCATTCAGAATCAACGAATCTGAGCTCAAAGTAGGAGCGAAACTCGGAATCGGCTCGTTCGGAGTCGTTCATCGCGCGAAGTGGAACGACACTGACGTCGCTTTCAAGACTATGCACGCGGACGAAATGAACGACGATACGGTGAACGCGTTCGCCGAGGAGATTCGGATGATGAGAGCTCTGAGACATCCAAACATTGTGTTGTTTATCGGTGCCGTGATCCAGCCGAACCGTATTGGTATCGTTTCTGAACTCATGAAGCGAGGTAATTTGGAGCAGCTGTTGCACGGGACTGGAGTGCAGAGCGACACGCTGTGCCAAAATGGTTTGCTTCGGCGTCAAATGGCTGCAGATTGCGCGCGAGGGATGTTATATCTGCACTCTCTATCGCCGCCTGTGGTGCATCACGACTTGAAGCCGGCGAACTTGTTGGTCGACGCGAACTGGACGCTCAAGGTGAGCGACTTTGGTATGTCTGAGTTGAAAAATTATACGTACGGCTCAAACTGCAAAGCTCCCGGGGGTACGCCGGAATGGATGGCCCCTGAAGCGCTGCGTGGAGACGATGTGAGTGAAAATTCAGACGTCTACTCGTTCGGAGTCATTCTTTGGGAACTCATCACGCTGCAATATCCGTGGACCGAACTCTCGTCGCCGGTGCAAATCGTGGCTCAAGTCGCATTCTTACACCGCCGTTTGAAGATTCCGAGCTGGGTCGAGGGTCCGATAAGTGAGCTCTTACACGATTGCTGGGTTCGTGAAATGGATGAACGTCCGAGCTTCGCGAGCATCGTCGTCCGACTGGTGGGCGACTACCCGTCGACGTGGTCTCTCGGGAACATGCAGGAGAGTGCCGACGAGCGTGCGGCCAGCATCCTCGCGTCACTCGGTGATGACGACAGCGGATCTCCTCCGGCGGAAGACGATCATTTCATTGACGCCAGCGATGACATTAGCATCACGGCGATCGATTCTTTCGCACCGAGAGGACTGAAACCCATTCGCACGCCGACTCCGGTGAGCACCACGCTCGCGACGCCCAGAAACCGAGTCCCGGGCTCAGAGGACGATTCCGCCGAAGAAACCAACTCGTTCGATTCCTCGGAAGAAAACTCTGCGATGAGTCCGCAGACGGGTAAATCGGATTCCAATCTCATGTCCACCGTGAACGGATTTCGACCGAAACTCTTGTCGCCGCTGAAGACGCCCAAATGCGCGACGACGACTTAAAGTATATCCCTGCCGCGATCGCAACACCGCACGCATGTAAAAATACACCAACGCATTGATTGATCGACGATAACACCGTTCGCACCTCTCCACCGATGTCTCCACCGGTGTCTCCGCGTCTGTTCAATCTCGCGCACCGCGCTCCTCTCGTCGCCTCTGGCTTAAACGAAACGCCACATCGCGTCCGTCCGACCACCCGACGCACCGAATTCGCGCGCGCGAGCGACGCGACCCGCGACCGCCGACGATGGATCCCTCGATGTTCACCCCCGAGATGATGGTGCGTTCCGTTCGCGACGACGATCGCGCGCGTCGACACCGCACGAACCGCGAGCGTTCCCAAGATGACGACGAAGATCGGGGACGCATCGTCACCCAATCGACCGCGCCGACCGACCGACCCGTGCTGACCGACTGACGCCGCTCGCCCGCTCGCGATGGGTTGTTTGTATCGCTCGCGCAGGCGCAGGCGCAGCGCATGATGGCCAACATGACGCCCGAACAGATGGAGCAGATGCGTCGCATGGCTGGATCCATGGGCATGAATATGCCGGCGGGCGCGGCGGAGGCGATGCGAAACATGTCGGCGGATGACATGCGAAAGGCGGCGGAAGAGATGGGTAACATGACGCCCGATGAGCTCAAGTCGCAGTACGAACAGGCGCAAGGGCACGCCAAGGCGACGGCGGCGTATAAGTACGCGGGGAGCGAGACGTTGAAGAAGGAGGGCAACGCGTTGGTGGGCGCGGGAAAACACGCCGAGGCGGTGGAGAAGTACGCCAAGGTGAAGGAGAATTTGGCGGATGATTCGAGCGCGGATGCGAGGACGTTAAAGTTGTCGTGCATGTTGAACACGGCGTTGTGTTTGAATAAGATTGGGAAACACGATGAAGCCGCGAGCGAGTGCACCGAGGCGTTGACGCTGGATTCGAGAAGTTTAAAGGCGTACTATCGAAGAGGACAGGCGTACGTCGCGAAGGGTGAGCTCGAGCGCGGTGTGAACGATTTGATGCGCGCGAACAAGCTGAGTCCGAACGATGAGACCGTGGCGGCGGAGCTCGACGCGTGTGTCAAGGCGATGGAATCCAAGGGATTGGCGACGCCGGCGGCGTGTCCGGAATTCGACCATCCTGAGACGTCGAGACCGGCGAGTGCGAGCGCGGCGCCGTCCATGCCCGGCATGTCGCCGGACGTCATGGCGGAGATGGAAAAGATGATGAGCGATCCCAACACGATGGAACAGATGACTTCCATGATGGGTAACCTCACGAATGAACAGCTCGAACAAATGACGGCGGCGAATCCGATGATGGCGGGCATGAAGCCGGAACAGTTGAAGCAAGCGGCTGGAATGATGAAAAACATGAAGCCCGAGACGATGAAAACCATGATGAAGATGGCCAAGTCCATGGGCGTGGACGGCGGCGACGTGCAGAGCGGCGACGTGATGGCGAAGATGCAAGAGGGGTTGAACAACCCGGAGATGCGCGAAGCGATGGTGGACATGATTCAAGGCATGGACACGGATTCGCTCAAGGAGATGTCGAGGAGCATGGGCATGGACATGGACGACGCGCAGGCGGAACAGGCGGTGAACGCGCTGAAGAATATCTCGCCGAAGACAATGGAGCGCATGTTGTCCATGGCGTCCATGGCGGGAGGCGTGTACTCGCGGTTTAAGCGACCGATCGATTGGGCGCTTCGAAACAAGCGCGCGGCGCTGAGCATTTTCGTCGTCTTCACCGCCGTGGGCACGACGTACGCGCTTAGATGGTGGAGACGCAGAGGTGGAGACGACGTCGACGTCACGAATACCACGTTAGGAGGAGAGACTACGTTTTGATTAAAAAATACAGCTTCAAATCATTCATTCATCACTGACTCGTGTGCACGATGACTTGACGCGCCGCGTCGTGCGAAAAGTGCGAATTGCGAAACGCCGAGCTCGCGTAAAATGGCGCGAGATCCGTGATGCCGTACTCGCGCGCCTTGCTCTCGAGATCGCGACATCTGACCGTCGTCATTTGTCCGGCGTTGGACGCTTGGCTGTTCGGCGGTCTTCCGATGCTTTCCCAGCGAAGCGCCTCGCGGAGCAAACCTCTGAGGATTTCCAAGAGGAGCGCGTCGTAGTCGCGATGGGCGTGCATGTAACGCGCAAACTTTTTGTGCAACGACTTTTGCACGGATTGTTTCTGCGTGCCGATGAACGAACGGAGCATGCAGCCGATGGCCGCGTCAATGTCGTCCGGCGAGACGTGCTGGCTGAGTCGCATCGCCGCGCGAGCCTCGCTCATGCGGATGATGGACTCGATGTGACGCACGGCGACGGGCATGCCTTCACGGGTCACGGATTCCTTACGAAGCTCAGCGTACACTCTTTGAATTTTCGGCAAATCGTTCGTGTTGAGCTTGGGTCGGATCTCTCTCTTCGCGTACGCGATGTACTTGCGCAAGAGTTTCTGGTCGATGGGTTCGACGCCGTCGTCCACCTCTTCGTGAAACGCGTCGAGCAGCGACGACGTGTCGCCATCAAACTTCGGGTGACTCTTCACGTGAGATTGAACGACGAAACGCGCCAACTTTTCGTCCATGACTTGATCGATGACGTCGCGCACGACGCACAGGATATCGAAACGGGAAAGAATCGGATCCGTCAGTTCGACATTGTCGCTAAACGTCTTTGACGAATCGTATCTACCGCCGATGGGGTTCGCCGCCGCGATTACCGAGCATCTCGCTTGCAGAGAAGTCACGATACCGGCTTTTGAAATGGAAATGGATTGCTGTTCCATCGCCTCGTGAATGGAGACGCGGTCTTGCTCGTTCATCTTGTCAAACTCATCGATGAGACACACGCCTCGATCGGCGAGCACGAGCGCGCCGCCTTCCAACACAAACTCTCTCGTCACCGGATCCTTGTGCACGGCAGCCGTCAAACCGACCGCGGACGCACCCTTGCCCGTGGCGTACACCGCTCGATTGGCCGTGGCCTGCGTATACTTCAAAAATTGCGACTTGGCAACTCCCGGATCTCCGAGAAGCAACATGTTGATGTCCCCGCGCAAACGCGTCTTCCCCTTGACAAACTTTTCTTGACCACCGAAGAGCGCGAACGCGATACCCGTCTTGATGTCCTCGTGGCCGTGAATCGATGGTGCGATGGACTTGATGATTCTTTGCACGATTTTCGGATCACGGCTGAGTTTTCTGATGTCTTCGCGATCCTCGTCGGTGAGCTTGTCTGACGAGTACATGTCGCCCGTTCGTTCGACGTAATTGGCCTCGATGAACGTGGAGAAAACCGGGAACCCTTGCTGACGCGTGTTGAGCGACGCCTCGAAGTTGTTCGTGTACACGCCCGTGACGTCAATTTCGTCGCCGGGCTTGGCGAGGTCGACCAAATCGTTCAAGATGATGACCTCTTTACTGCGAGGAATGCGTCCAGCCGGGACGTTTCCGGGAGACTCTTGTAAGGTCAACTTTTGATAGTTGCGGTAAACCGTCTTGGCGGAGTTGATTTCCCATCGTCCCTTCTGCTGACACTCCGGACATTGGTTCGGGCGCTCCTCCTTGCTGCTACTGTTTTGGAAAATGGGACCGATGTTGTACGAACACACCATGCACGAGTACGTCACCTTCTTCAACTGGGGGAACACTCCGGTCCGCTTCGTCACGACACCTCGGACGCGAATCAACGAGTCCAAGTGCGCTTGACGAATATCGCGAATCGCATCCTCCACCGGTAAGCCGATGATGCGCACAAAGACGTCGGGATGGATGTCTCCGTAGGACGGATACAGGCGCAACACCTCAGCAAGCGCCACCTCGTCGAAGAGTTCGAGCATGTCCTTCGGAGCGTCCGCGACCCACGTCGCCATCAAGTGATCGCCTTGCGCCAATTCTACGTAATTGACTTCCAAACTCTGTCGGTTATTGTTGCACATCTCCCGAATCTTTTTGTGATACACCGATCGTCCCGCTGCGTCCATCTGTCCCTTTCTCAGGAACCGACTCAATCGCCTTCGAATCTCCGTCTTGGTGCGATCCTTCGTGATCCACTCGCGCAACGGACAATCGTAACTATCGATGTTCACGTCGAATTCTTCTTCGTCGTCCATATCACCGTCCGCCGCTCGATCTGCGGCGCGGCGTCTTCGAGCCTGACGCAACCACTCGTCCTCGCCCTCCTCCAACGCTCTCGGTCGCGCGCGACCGCGTCGACCCTGCCCACGCTCCTCGTATAAGTCACGCTCTTCCATCTCTTGCTCCGCCCGCAAACGCGCGTCGAGCTCCGCCTCCTGATCGTAGTTCTCCTCGTCCTCCGCCAAACCGGCGGCTTCGTATTGATCCAAGTGCGGCATCACTTGGTAATCCCTATAGAATCACGTCGACGTCGGCGCGACCGCGCGGTCGTCCGTCGTTATCCTCGTCAGTCACGCGTCCTCGGCATCGCACATCGGTCCTTTCGCGCGTCACCGTCGAGAATCACCTCGCTCCGGTCGTCGTCGCGTTCAAACGTCGGGACAGCTCAAAACTTTTGAAAATCACCGATCTCATCTCCCGACCACGTCCTCGCGCGCGTCGCCTCGCTTCGCTTCGTTCGCGCGCACCGCTCCATATCGTTCATGAGATCCTCCCCATCGCTCTCGTCGTCGCTCCCGAGCCCGTCGTCGTCGTCGACACCGTCGCCGTCGGATCCATCGTAGACCTCGGCGTCGCGCTGATCGGCGTGCGGCACGAACGCGGCGGCGACGTCGCCCGCGGGCGCGTCCGCGTCGAACGCATCGCGGGCGTCGTCAAACTCCCGATCGTCGTCGCCGAGGTCCGACATGGTGCGCGCGCGCGTCGCGAGGTGGCGCGCGGTGCGTCGGTGAATGTCGCGCGGTCCGACTCCACCGCGTCGGTCATCGCCGCATTCGCCGACGCGCGGTGGACGACGCGCGCGAGCGACGCCGAGGGCGGACGCGCGCGCGGTCGAGTCGCGCGCGACGCTCGACGTCGACGCGAGAGGCGCGAGCGACGACCGCGCGTGGACGACGCGCGTAAGATTTGTTTTCGTTTGATTTTTTGATCGCGAGGAGAGACGCGACGGTGTGAACGACTCGACGCGTGAGGATGGAGGCAAAACGCGTCGTGTTCGTGTCGCTCAAACCGTCGTCGAGCGATGCGGACGCCGGGACGTCGCGAGGAAACCGCAGAAAGCGCGCGCTCGGGATAGAGGAGAACGCGACGTGGGAAGAGTTCACGGCGGCGGTGTGCGCGAGGTTACAAATCGCCGGTTTGCGGGCGGTGTATCACGCGAGCACGGGCGAGCGCGTGCAGGGAGTGAGCGATGTGCAAGATATCGAGGATTTGGTCGTCGAGGAGGACGAGAGCGCGCGAATCATACCGGACGGGTCGACGCCGGGGGCGAGCCCGATGCGAACGCCGAGCGGGCGAAACGGCGCGAGCGCGAGCGCGAGGACGCCGCTCGACGAGGACGGCGACGCGGGCGGGAAAAATAAACCACGTAGGATTTCGGTGATGTTGTCCAACATCATTCCGGGCTTGGGGAACGCGGTGAGCGATAAGACGCTGCGTAAATTGGATAGCGCCCTGGACGCGGCGGAGAGAGGCGGCGCCGAAGATAAATCGAGACGAGGTCGACCGAACGCGCGCAAGGCGGCCAGGAAGAAGAAGCGCCTTGGAAAGAGAGCCATCGCGTTTTTGCTCGTCGTCTTCGTGTGCGCGCTCGTATACGCGTTCGGGAAGCGTTTCGAACAGGATAATTTCTAGAACCAATGTTGTGAATAACGAGCAGCACGCTCGACGGCACGGCGACCGCCAGTGCGCCGCGCTCGGTCGCTCGCGATCGAAGTGCGCGCGAAGCGCATCAATGCCGATGACGACCGCACCGACCGCTCGATTCGCGGCGCCGCGCGCGCGTCGAGACGCCGCCGCGCCGTCCACGACAGCCTCGCCGTCAGCGCAACGCGCGTTCCGTGACGCGCGTCGCGCCGTGTCTCGCGTCGCCGCGTCGACGACCGACGATCCACACGCGTGGGAGCGTTTCTATCTCACGCACAGCAAAGACGGCGCCAAGGGACACGACGTCGGCGCGTTTAAGGATCGACACTACCTCCGGAAAGTGTTTGGCGAGTTGTGCGACGCCGACGCGCGCGCGTCTCCCGAGACGTTTCGATCGCCGTTGACGCCCGAGACGCTTCGAGACGTGGACGAGGCGAACGCGGTGGACGTGTTGGAGCTCGGATGCGGCGTCGGGAACTCGGTGTACCCGTTGCTTCGAGCGAATTTAGACATGCGCGTGGTGGCGGTGGACTGCTCGCCGACGGCGGTGGCGGCGTTGCGAGCAAATCCAGAGTTTGATTCGAGACGCGTGCGCGCGCACGTCGTCGACGCGAGCGCGTCTGGATCGATGCGTGCGTGCGTGGAGGACGCGTCGATGGACGCCGTCACCGCGGTGTTCTTTTTGAGCGCGCTGACGGCGAGCGGGTTGAGACATGCGACGGAAGAAATCGCGCGAGTTCTTCGTCCGAACGGCGTGTTGCTCTTCAGAGATTACGCGCGAGGTGACGTGAAGAGCGATGGGGCGTCGCGGTTCGTTCCCGGTGAGCGCGTCGACGGCGAAGGGAAAGTGTACAGACGCCCGGACGGGACGTTGGCGGTGTTTTTCGATCGGGACGATTTGAACGACGCGTTTCGCGCCGTCGGGCTCGATGGTGAGTGCGAAATAGTCACACATTCGGTGACGAATCGTAAATTAGGAGTCACGATCGATCGCGAATTCGTCCAGGGACGCTTCGTAAAACCGACGTAAAAGGCAACGAGTAGTTTTTTAGTCACCGTACAATTGTGCATTAAAATTCAAAGCTAGTTTACGCCGCGGCGGCCACCTTCGCGTCGCCGTTGTTCTCCGTCTCCGGCGGCGGCGGTGCGAGAATCTTTCTACTCTCGAGGAAGTATTGATGCGGTGAGTGCACGCCGGCTTCGATATCCGTACCCTTGTGAAGCGCGGCGAACGTCATGCCGCACGCGATTTGATAGTGCATGTTTCGAGCCTTGTCGACGATCTCGTTCGTCTTTCCAGCGTTGATGTTCAAATTGCGCAAGAGCTCGTCCAACTTAGACCCATCCTTGTTACCTCCGGTGGTGAGAGTCTTGAACGGGCAACCGTGTGCGTCCTTGACGCCCGGTTCCGCGGCGATGCATTGGCCGCACACGTGCGGCGAATAGTTGACGCGCTTACCCTCTCTACCGTACGCGTGCCTGATACCGTACGCGTAGTCCTTCTCGAACTTTTCGGCAGAGATACTATCGTTCTTCGTGAACTCCGTCTTCCAGAGCAACAGCGCCTGGTCGAGAGGCATGCCGATGCCCTTCAAATACAATTGTAACTGTCGACGACCGCCGTGCGTCAAGTGATGATCCTTCTTGAGCGCCTTGTAGAGTTGACGCATGCACAACGGGAACGATTCTTGCGTCGCCTCGACGCCCGCGATGGACATCGTGCCCTCCTCGCCTTGGTACGCGTACCCACCGCTGGATTGGCGGTTGTGCACCGACTTTAAGAGAGGCGCCAATCGATGAGACTCGCTCGCTTCAAACTTTTTGAACAGTTCAATCGACGTGGCGAGAGACTTTCTGAGCATGAGCTTGTATCGACCGAACACGATCTCGTCCACGTTATCTCGATGAATCCACGCCTGACCACCGACCAAATACGCCCGTCTCCCACCGATGAGCTTGGGCACGTGTTCGAAACCGACCGCCCACCAGTTTCTCCGATCCCGACTCGCGCTCTTGCAATACGTGCGATACTCCATATTCGTCAACTCTTGTTCCGGCCTCGTCGCCTTGTACGCGTTTCTGTGCACGGAATCGCCGAGCAAATACGCCTCCAGTGCCTCCCCGTGCGTCTCGACGTCCGCATCCGTGGCGTCCGTCACGTTTTCATCGAATCCAGCCGAACGCATAAACTGCTTCTTTTGCCGAGTGTCCAACGCCTCGAATCGACATCTGAACAACTGCAACTCGTTATCCACGAACCACCGCCTGTGTTCCTCGTTTCGACACGACGCCAACCGCAATAAAAAGTGACTCACCGCATCTCTCGCCGCGCCTTCCTCGTCCACTTTATTCCCGACCACCCTGCGTAACCCGCGCTCCTCCTCCGCCTTGCGGATCACCGGCTTGAGCTCCTCCGCGCGCGTCTTCCCACCGCTCCTCGCCTCATCGATCGTTCGCAAAACTGCGTACCGATCCCTCGCCGCGCGTTCGAGATACTCGACCGTGTGTTCCTCCTCCGGCGGCGCGTCGTAGAGATCCAACGCGTGCGCGTCACCCGCCCCGCTCGACGCGTTCCCACCGAGCCGCGCGCGCGATTGGCCCGCACCGGATGACGCGCTAATCGCACCGAATCTGGGCGCGAATTTGGGCATCGCGCGCGACGCACGAACGCACGATTCTCACCCTCGACGGTTCGTTCGCGCCGTCGCGCCGCCGTCCGTCGCGTCGCGTCGCGGTCCGTCGTCGCGTTCGGTCTCGACAGCTCACCGTTTTGAAATTTTTCAAACCGACCGGTGCCGGGCGCTCGTCGCGTCCGTTGACTGTGAATTTGATAGATTACTTTGATCTAGTATGCGAATCGAAAGACCGAAAAGATCGTGTACGCACGGACGGATGGCGGCGAGCGCGGACGGTCGTCGTCGTCGTCGCGTCGGTCGACGCGAGACGACGACGCGGTGACGCGGTGACGCTCGGACGACGCGTCGCGCGGAAAACGCCTCGCGGCGCGTGCGATCATGGCGAGCGCGGTGGTGGATGCGATCGCGGTGGATGCGTCCGAGGGACGACCGGGGGAGTACGACCTCGCGGGATTCGGGAAGGAGTGGGTCGACGCGCTCGTCGAGCGCGCGTTCGGACCCGCGCTCAGGGCCAAGGCTGGGTTTTATCCGTCGTGTAAGTTTGTCATCGGCGGTGGGAAGAAGACGCGAGCAAAGTACGATGATGATTTGTTGAAGCACCTGACGGCGGCGCTCCGCGCGGCGGAGTACGAGGACGACCGAGGGGCGAGCGCGTGTGAGTTGTGTCAGGGGTCGTACAAGTACCAACACGACACGGATAAGGATTTAAAGTATTTGCACGTGTTTCCGAGGGTCATCCACGAGGAGGAGGCGGGCGGTGAGGGCGAGGGCGGCGGCACGGCGAACGCGCAGTCGCCCGAGTATCGCGCGTGCACGTGCGATTTGGAAGAGTTTGAACAGTTGGTGGAGATGTACACGCCGAGTTTTTCGCAAAAGCGAGCCCTGTTGCGACGGATGAAGGTGATGGAACACGCGCTGGGGGCTTTGGAACAAAAAGTGATCGCCATGGAGAGTTTGAACGAACGCGAACAGACGATGTACGATTCGATGATCGAAGTCGCCGCCAAGATTGAATTCTTACAAAACGCGCTGGACGATATGATCAAGAAGGGTAGGTTGACGAAGGGCGAACAGAGCGAAATCGTGGAGGATTTGCAGCTGAAGCTCGAGGATATCGATCTCATGGTGAACGAGGCGAACGAGGAGGGTAAGTCGAAGCGCGCGGAGATGCTCGCCGCAAAGAAAGAATTGGCACAAAAGAAGATTGACTCCGTGCTTGCTAAACCACCGATCGTTTACACGGTTCCGCACGAGCGCGAACTCGCGGATTTGAAGAAGGAATTGAATTCGCTGAAGAAGATCGCCTCTCAACAAAAGGGTAAACTAATGAGCGGGGCGGACGCGGCAAAGGTTGCGAAAATCCCCGCTCTCGAGGAGCGCATGGCAAACTTAGAAAATTCCGAAGACAAGGGATGGTACGAAGACGAAGTCAGAACACTGCTTTTCGGGGAAACGAAACCTGCACCCGCAAAGGTTGCGAAGGCGGCGAGTAGCGCGAAATCGAACAGCGGATGGCTGACAAAGGCGTCAAAGGGTTCGCGGCCGCGCGCGGCGCAGTCGTCGAAACCGAAGGCTTCCAATCCTTTCGACATGCTCGGCAACGAGTAATAATAGCGTGATAATACAAGATCACTCTCTAGATATATTACAAACGTCTCTGCGTTAATGCGAGCTGCTGTGCCTCGGTGGTCTAAAAGGTAACGGCTCGACGTTCCAAATTTTTGCGGCGTATTCGCGAATCGTCCTGTCTGACGAGAACATCCACATCGAGCACGCCGACTCGATGCACTTGGCGGTCCACTTCTCTTCGTACTGATACGCCGCGTCTGCTTCAGATATCGCTCGCAAGTACGAAGGGAAATCGTGCGCGATGAGGTAAACGTCACGACGCGGATCGATGGAATCCAAGAGCTGATTAAACGCGCCGTCTTCGGGCTTACCGAAAACGCCCGCGCGAATCATGCCCATCGCGCGCTGTAATCTCGCATCGATCTTCGGCGGATTGTGCGCGATCGTGCGGCGAAGCGCGGTGACTTGATCCGCGGTCGCTCCGAACGTGAACATATTATTTTCGCCGATGGCCTGTTCGATTTCGATATTCGCGCCATCCATCGTTCCGACGAGCAAACCGCCATTCATGACGAATTTCATGTTCCCAGTCCCACTGGCTTCCATGCCAGCGGTGGAGATGTGTTGCGAAATATCGCTCGCCGGTATGAGCATCTCTGCAGTCGAAACGTTGTAGTTGGGAACGAACACAACCTTTAACAAATCGCGGCACGCCGCGTCGGCGTTGACAACTTCGGAGACGGCGCAGACGAGCATGATGATATTCTTTGCCAACACGTATCCCGGCGCCGCTTTGCCGGCGATGATGTGTACGCGAGGAACTATTTCTTTTCGCTGTTCCGGCGTCGCCTGGGTAATCTCAGCGTACCGATGCACGATTCCGAGGACGTTTAATAATTGCCGCTTGTACTCGTGAATACGCTTGATTTGCATATCAAACAACGCGTTCACGTTGACCCGAATGTTCATGTTGCGATACAGCCACTCAGCCAGCACGTGTTTATTATTTTGTTTCGCCGCGCGCCATCGCTGTCTAAACTGAGTGTCGTTCGCCATGCCTTTAATCGGTTCGAGACGCATGAGATCGTTCACCCATCCCGGCCCGACCATCCCGGTGTAAATACTCGACAACGCCGGGTTCGCCTGTAACAGCCACCGTCGTGGCGTCACGCCGTTCGTGACGTTGATGAACTTCTCGGGCCACATGAGCAAAAAGTCTGGGAAGAGTACCGATTTCAACAGCTTCGTGTGAATCATCGCCACTCCGTTGACGGTGTGCGAACCGATGACAGCCAGATGCGACATGCGAACCATTTTCGGATACGACTCTTCGATGATGCTCATGGCGGCCAAACGATGGTTATCATTCGGCCAGAGCGCCCTCACTTCGAGCAGGAAACGATGGTTGATCTCGTAGATGATTTGCATGTGTCTTGGTAACAGGTCTTCGATCATCGGCACCGGCCACTTTTCCAACGCCTCCGGAAGAATGGTGTGATTCGTGTACGCGCAGACTTTTCGCGTGATTTCCCACGCCTCGTCCCAACTCAATCGTTCGATGTCCATGAGTAGGCGCATGAGCTCTGGAATCGCGATCGCGGGATGCGTGTCGTTCAGTTGAATTGCCACCTTGTCCGGCATGTCCTTCATCGTCACGGAGCCGCGCCCGACGCTCTTTTTAAACCGACGGAGAATATCTTGAAGCGTCGCGCTGACGAAGAAATACTGCTGTTTCAGACGCAGCCGTTTCCCTTCTTCCGTGGTGTCGTTCGGATAAAGCACCGAGGTGATGCTCTCGCAACGCTCCTTCGCCTCGACGGCGCCGTAATAATTACCGGCGTTGAAAGACGCCAAGTCGAATTCGTGCGACGGTTTGCTACTCCATAAACGCATATTATTCGTGTTATACGTACCGTAACCAGGAATCGGCGTGTCGTATGCCTGCGCCATGACCACCTCACCGCCTTCCCACGCGCGGTGCGTGTTTCCGCTCGGGTCTTGAAACTCGCGTACGTGGCCGAACAATCGAACCGGATATTGAACGTCCAATCGCTCCACCTCCCACGGGTTCCCATCGGTTAGCCAGTAATCAGGAAACTCGGCCTGTTTCCCATTGATTATCCTTTGCTCGAACATGCCGTACTTGTACCGTATTCCGTACCCCCACGCCGGATAGTTTTGCGTCGCGAGCGTGTCGAGAAAACACGACGCCAGCCTCCCTAAACCGCCGTTCCCGAGCGCGGGTTCCTTCTCTTCAGACATGATGTCCTCCAGATCGTATCCAATCTGACGCAACGCCTCGCCGTACGATCCTCTGAGGCCGAGATTCGACACCGCGTTCCCGAGCGATCGTCCAATCAAGAATTCGAGCGAGAGATAGTACACCTTTTTGGCCCCCTTTTTCGCCCAGTATTGCTGCGTATCCGTCCACCGTTCGATCAACCGATCGCGAACCGAGTGCGCGGTGGCTTGATAGAACGACCCCTTATCGAACTTGTATCGTCGTCGAGCCAACGTGTACTCGACGTGACGCACGAGCGAACGCTGGAGACTCCCCACGTCGTTGGAGAGGTACGTGCTCGACAATTTCCACAAGAGCTCCTTGTGCGCCAAGTGGTCGGCGCCCATCTCCGCGTCGTCCACGTACTCGTGCGGACGGTCGAGGATGGTGGTCGTCAAGTCCGCGAACGGTGACGCGTGTCTGTCCGCGCCGTCGCTCTCGATGTCCACGCTAAACGCGTCCGCGGTGGAGAGTGAATCTTTTCTTCGATGGTGCACCGCGCGATGACTCGCGCTCGGCGCGAGCGCGCGACTCCGTTCAAACGAGTGCACCTGTCTTCCCGCGTGTCCGATCCTCGACCGATCGACAGGAGTTATCACAGACATACCGTCGTCCGCACCGACGCCGGACTGCGCGCGCGCGCGCTCGTGCACCGCACGCTCTCGTTGCGCGCTCGACAGCTCCGGCTCCGGCGGCGCCTGCCGCAACGGCGGCCCCTCCCCCACGTTCACCCGCGCGCTCTGTTCCAACCATTCCTCCACTCTAGACGACGACGACGACGACACGCCACTATGTCGAGGGGTCTCGCGCGCCGCGTCCACCGTCGTCGACGCGTACCGACCCTCCGTCGCCTCACCCCCCGTCGACGTCGGCTTGGCAGTCAGGCGAAGGTTCGACATCAACGGCAAATCCTCGGACGAGTTCCGACGCAACCGCGACGCTTTTCGAGAGAACAGCGCGCCGATGCCGTCCACACCGCCTCGCGGCGCGCCAGGCCCGGCGCCGGTCGCCGGCGCAGGCGACGTACCGGTTCCAGCGCTGGCTGCGCTGGCGCGATTTCCGAATGCGTCGTCCCAAAACGCCTTGGCGTCGACGCCGCGCGTGGATTCGGACGCGCGCGCGCGCGCGTCATCACCGGACGCACCGTCACCGTCCGCGAGCGACATGTCGCGACGCGCGTCGACGGTCGACCGACGCGCGCGGGCGTATGACGCATCCGTCGATTCACGACGTGACTCGGTGACGCGCGCCATGAATCCGACCGCGCCGTCGACGCGCGCGCGGCCTCGATACGTCGCGATCGCGTCGGCGGAGAACGCGCTCGTGTTTGCGTCCGACGTCGGCGCGAAACGCGACACCGGGGGCGGGTGCGCGCGCCGCGACGCTCGAACGCGCCAACGACTCGTCTCGACGCACTTCGACGACGAATGACTGACGACGATCACCGACGCGCGCGCACACAGCGCCTCACTCGTGCGCGCACACGCCGCGCTCGACGCCGTGGACGCGAAGATTCGCGCGTTCGGGGCGACGACGCCGTCGAGGTATTTGGGGGAGTGTCATCGCGCGCACGACGGCGCGTGTTTCGGATACGTGTCGTGCGCGAGGACGCGCATGATATTAGAGTACGGGGAGGACGTGAGCGAGCGAACGGTGCGAGAGGATTTCGATCAACTGGCGGAGGCGTACGCGGAGGCGGCGTGCGACGCGTTCGGGGAGGTGGGGGAGCGAATGGAGGGGAACGCGGCGTTTCGGCGAGCGTTGGCGGCGTTGGGCGAGCGAACGGTTGGATGAGAACATGCAAATGCGCCGTTGCAAGTTTAGAACTATAGTCTTAGTGGTTTGAAACAAAAAATGAATAATTAGTGGTGCGCTCACTCTTGCTTCTTTAAGAGCGGGAACGCGATGACGTCGCGAATGGACGGCGAGTTGGTCAAGAGCATGACGAGACGGTCGACGCCGAGACCCATGCCGGCGGTCGGCGGCATGCCGTACTCGAGCGCGGTGACGAAATCTTCGTCCATTTCGACCTCATACGATTCGTCGTCGAGCGCCTTGAGTTCCTCCTTACCAGTCGCCGCGGCGGCTTCGCGTTGCGCCGCGCTCGTCTGGGCGTGCGTGACGATTTGTTGCTCCAAACGACGACGCTGGTCGATCGGGTCCGTGAGCTCGCTGAACGAGTTGGCGAGCTCGCGACCGACGACGAAGAGTTCGAAACGCTCCGTCACCCCGGCTTTGCTGCGGTGGGGCTTGGCGAGCGGAGAAATCTCGAGCGGGTGGTCGAGCACAAAGGTGGGCTGAATCAAGTCGCTCTCGCATGCGGCTTCAAACATTTCGTTCAAGACGTGTCCGACGCTCGCGGCCGCCTTGACGCCCTTGATGCCTTCGCCCGCTTTCTTCGAGTGTGCCTTGAGCGCGGGAATCGCCGCCGCCTTGGCGCCTTCCAAGTCGTCGCCGAACGCCATGACGTCGACACCGGTGGCTTCCTTGACCAAGTCGTTCATCGGCGCTCGTCGCCACGGTCTCTGGCTGAGATCGATCGTCAAGTCACCGTACGGAATCGTCAACGTACCGCACGCGCGCATCGCACACTGACAAATCATCTCCTCTGTAAGCTCCAACATATCCGTGACGTCCGCGTACGCCTGGTACACCTCGATGGACGTGAATTCCGGATTGTGACGCGTGCTCAAGCCTTCGTTGCGAAAGACGCGACCGAGCTCGTACACGCGCTCGAAACCACCGACGATGAGACGCTTCAGGTGAAGCTCGGTGGCGATTCTCAGCGTGAGTTGCATGCCGAGCGCGTTGTGAAAGGTGTTGAACGGCTTGGCGTCCGCGCCTCCGGCTTGCGTGTGCAACACCGGCGTCTCCATCTCCAAAAAGCCGTCGTCGTCGAGCATGCGTCGAATGGTGGAGATGATGTTCGAGCGCGCCTTGAAGGTGTTCCGCACGTCCGGCGATACGATCAAATCCACGTACCGCTGACGGTAACGCTTCTCGACGTCCGTCAACCCGTGCCACTTATCCGGAAGAGGTAACAACGCCTTCGTCAACATTTGCACCTGCGCCGGAACGATGGATAACTCCCCCTTATCGCTTCTCTTCACGCTTCCGCACACGCCGATGATATCACCGACGTCGATCAACTCGACAATCATCTCAAACGCCCCCGGACTCGTCTCCTCCAGTCTCTTCTTATCGCAAAACAATTGCACGCTTCCTCGCTCGTCTTGCAGTGATAAAAATGCCAACTTCCCGAACGACCGTTTCGCCATCACCCGTCCGCACACGCGCTCGCTCGACCCCTCGATCTCGACTCCATTCTCCAAACCCTCATGCTCACGCTGCAATTCATCGCAGTACTTGGTTCGATCGTACCGATACTCGAACCCGCGTTGCCCGATCGCCCCCAACGCGTCGAGTTTCTTCGCGCGAAGAGCCTTCACCTCCTCGGGCGAACTCGTGATCGCCACCGCGCTCGCGTTCCCGCGCTTCCCCTTCCCATCGCCCTTGGGCTTTGATTTGGTCTTCCCGCCGCCCTCCGTCGCGCCCTCCTCGCCCCCGCGCGTCGCGCGCGTCGTCATCGTCACCGTCGACGACGCTGACCCCACCGCCGCCCTGCGCCCCGTCGTCGCGGGCCCACGCCTCGTGACGCTCACCGCGCTCGCCCGCGTCGCCGTGCGCGCGCTCGTGAGAAACATCGTCGTTCGCGCGATCGTCTGCATCGCCCGCGCGCACCCACGGCGCGCCACTTCGCGCGTCGCGCTGTGGGGCGCCCATTCGTTCCCATTCGCCACTCGACGACGCCCAGCGATCCATTTCATCATGGCGCTCGTCACGCTCAGTGTGTACGACATTAAACACGCCGAGAACGCCCACATCAGCTCCGCGGTGACGTCCCTGAACACCCTCACCCGAGACGCGCTGTGCGTGGGCGGGATATTCCACGGCGGCGTGGAAATCTTCGGCGACGAGTGGTCGTTCGGATACTGTCCCGAGGGCACGGGGGTGTATCGCTGCGCGCCTAGGAAAAACCCCATGTACGCGTACAGAGAGTCGGTCCCGCTCGGCGTGACGTCGCTGAGTCCGGCCAGAGTCGCCGCGTGCGTGTCGGCGCTGCGAGCGACGTGGATGGGGACGGATTACGACGTGTTGGGACGCAACTGCAATCACTTTTGCGAGGCGCTGTGCGCGGCGCTCGGGTGCGAAGGGCCGCCGAAATGGTTGAATTCGTTCGCGAACGGGGCGAACGGGGCGGTGGGGACGGTGGCGTACGCGAAGAGTGGGGTGGAGCGGGCGTGCGCGGAGGCGATGAGCGGAGTGCGGGGATTGGCGGAATGGTTGTCGAGCGTGGCGACTTCGAGCGCGAGCGGCGGCGGGAACGCGACGGAGAGCGAGGGTGGGGACGCGACGGAGGATGTCGTGGACGGGCCGAGCGGTGCGACGACGACTGGGGACGGTGCGGGGACGGGGAAGGAGTCCTCATGACGCGTGCGTGCGTGTGGACGATTGTTCATAATTTGTAATCATAGCGAGTTGCGCGACACTCGACGACTCTCGGCGGAATTCGATCTCAATTTCGATTCGATGGCGACCGCGACGACCGCGCGCGCGCGCCTCGCCGCCATCACGCGTCCGTGTCGAGGGTTCCGGACGTCTCGCGCGCGTCTCGCGCGCGTCTCTCGACCTCGCGCGGGTGACGATGACGCGAGAGAGACGACGACCGATGCCATCGTTGATGCTGTCGACGATGCTGTCGACGCCACGACGACGTCTGCGTCCGTGAACAGCGCGCTGGGTGACATCATCAGTTCACCGTTGTTTTACGTCACGTTCGGCGTCGCCGGTGGCGTCGGACTAGTGCGCGCGCTCGGTGAAAACGCGAGCTTTCTCTTATCCGCGGCGCCAATCGTCGCGCTCACCGTCATATCGAAGACGGAGTTCGGCGAGTCGCTCATGGCGAACATCGAGGCGCAGAGACCGGCGTTGGAGAGAGAAAAGGCGAGACGAGAGCGAGAGCGCGCGGAGGCGCGGGCGAGAAGCCCGTATTACGGTGTGGATCGGGTGAAATTCTTGGGAGATTTCCTCGAATACGAGTATCCGGACCATCTCGACGGACGACTGTGCGGAGACGCGGGATTCGATCCTCTCGGTTTGGCGAGAGACGATGAGACCGGGGAAAAGATGGCGCGATATCGTGAGTTGGAGCTGTTACACGCGAGGTGGGCGATGCTGGGCGTCGTGGGGGCAGCCGTGCCGGAACTTTTAGATAGAAACGGCGTCGCCGAGTTGGGCGAACCGGTGTGGTGGAAGGTGGGCGCGGCGAAGATGAACAGCGACATCGCGCTCGATTATCTCGGACTCGGTGGGTTTCACATCGCGGGTGGCTCGGGGATCGCCATCATCGCTGCGTGTCAACTCGTGTTGATGGGTGGTCCCGAATACGCGAGGTACGTCGGCATCAACTCGCTCGAACCAGTCGGCGTGTATTTGCCCGGAGATAAGGATTATCCGGGCGGCGCCCCGTTCGATCCGTTCAAGTTAGCCGACGACGCGGACGAGTTTGAAAAGCAAAAGGTGATGGAGATCAAACACGGTCGATTGGCGATGATTGCGTTTCTCGGGTGCGCGGTTCAGGCGTTGGTGACGGGAGAGGGACCGGTGGAAAACGTCGCGAGCGTTTTGGGCAAGTAGTCGTCGCGCGGTGGTAGACTGGAACGTAATGATAATATGATGCTCAATGCGTACTTTATTATATGCAATGTGTTTTCGCGCACGTGCGCGTCTTCTAGACTTGGTGCACGCCGAAAGGTTCGCCGGCGTCCGGCGCCAGTGGGGCGTCCATCGGAGGAACCTCGGCGTCGTCGGGAACGACTGGCGCCGCCGCTTCCTCCTCCTTCTTTTCTTCAATCTTGACATCATCGTATAAATCAATCTTTTTGAACATACCGCCGAAGATCTTCGCATCCTTCTTCGCCTGGTGCGCCTCGAGCACCTTTAAGCGCGCCAACATGCGCTTGGCCTCGGCGTGCTCGGCGTCGGCGTCGAGAATCTTACCGAGCGAGCGACGAGACTCATCGTACTCTTGAAGCTCCATCGACGCCTGCGCGTGACGGTAGAGCGCTTTTTCGTTCGACGACTCAATGTCCAGCGCCTTTTGACTCGACTTGCGCGCCGTGGTCCACGACTTTTGTTTGATGGCCACCGCCGCCGCGTTGAGGTTGAGACTGAGCTTGAGCTTTTTACTCGCGTGCTTCTCTGCGTCGGAGAAGGACGAATCGTGCTCGACGTACTTGAGCGCCGCCTCGTACTTTTTCGTCGCGCGCTTAAAGTTACCGCCTTTGTACGCGTCGTTACCGCTGGACTTGTACTTTTCAGCCGCTTCAATCTTCTCCGCGTTGTTCATGGAGTATTGCTCCTTGGCGCGTTCCAACTTGGTCAGTTTTGCCGTGTACTCGGTGCCGTCCGCCAGCGTGATCAACGCTTGTTCGTTCAAACGCATCATCATCAACGCACACTCGAGCTCTTCCGGCACGTGTTCCTCCCCGATGGTCACCTCGAGCGATTTCGTCTCCTCGACGGCGCCGCCGGCGGATCGCTTTTCGTACTCGACGAAGCACGCGGCGCCGTCGTTGGGCTTTTCGTACCCCTCACCCTCGACCAATTCCTTCTTCTTCGCCCCCTCGACGCCCTCGACGGGTTCAACCTTGTGAATCGCGTCCAGAGACACGGTGACGATCGCATCTTGACCCGCCTCGACGCCCGGCAATCCCGCCGCGTACGTCGCCGACATGGCGAGCCGCGTCTTTTCGCCCTTCTTCATCTTCAACAACGCGATCCCGATCCCCGAACACGGCGCTTCACCCACCGCACACGTCACCGTCGTCTCCTCCACCAACGTCTTCTCCCCATCCGCGGTCATCGCGTCGTACGTCACCGTCACTTCATCCCCCGCGCGCGGTCCCGCGTGCCCCGTCGCCGCCGTCACCTCCTCGCGCTTGTACACGCCGCCGTCTCCCGAATAATCACGATGACTCGTAAACGACAACAACTCCACGTCGAACACCAACGTCGCGTTCGGAGGAATCTTCGGCGGCGATCCACGCTCCCCGTACGCGTAATCTCCACGACACGTCAACGTCGCGCGTTCGCCAACCTTCATCGTCGCCACGCCGACGTCCCACGCGTTGATCACCCGATGCGTCCCCAACGGGAATTCAAACGGTTCATCACGATCTCTCGACGAATCGAACGTCGTCCCGTCCTCGAGCGTGCCCGTGTAATGCACGCGGACGACATCGCCCGTCTCGGGAGACGCCGCGTCGTCTCGCGCGGGCGTGATGATGGTTTTGAGCACGCCGCCGTCGTGGGTCGGGGACACATCCATCGGCGATTCGGTCGAGGACATGTCGGTCGTCGGTGTCTGGGTGTGCGCGCGCTACGGTGCGTGCGCGTCCGCTCGTCTGTCTGTGTGTCCACGCGCGTCGGTGGGTCGGTCACCGTCGAATCGAGGCGTCGGCGCGTCGATGAGTGAATCCATGGAAAGAAGATTCCATCGCTTTCCATTCGTGGATGGGTGATTCACTTTTCGGGACGGGCGGCGGCGGACGACGATTACGACGCGAGTGACGCGTGTGTGTGACACGATGAATGAATGTTTGTTTACAAAAAAATGTGAATCAACGAACGCGTGCGACGATGGATGGTGGACATCGCTGGACATCGTCGGCGGGTGACGCGCGACGCGCGCGCGGTCGTCGGCTCGAGGCGGAGACGAAACGGCGGCGTCTACGTCTACGGATGGATGGATACGGATGCGTCCGTCATCGGTCGTCGGTATCGTCGGCGTCGGCGTTCTCGTTCTCGTTTTCGTCGCGTTCGAAATCGTCGAGGGCGGCGCTGAGACGCTCGAGCGCGCCGCGCATCTTTTCGGCGTAGGAGAGCGTCTCGCCCTCGCCGCGCGCGTCGAGCTCGGCGCCGTAATCGCTCACGGCGAGCAAGACTTCATCCACGGCGGAGGTTTCGTCGACGTTTTTCACGGATTTCGTCTTACGAACGACGTCTTGGAAGAGGACGTTGACGTCGCGGGAGACGGAGGGATCGCGCTGCATGGCGTCGATGACGTCTCGGCCCATGCGTTCTTTTTTGCGGCGAATCATTTGGCCAAAGGCGGCGGTTTGCGCCGCGCGAATGGTTTTCGCGTCCGGTGGACCCGCACTCGCGGGTGGGGCGTCCTCTCCGAGCGTGCGATCGATGAATCGACGCATAGCGGTGCGCTGGTGCGCGATGTACAACAAATCGGCCGCGAAACCTCCGACGACGGGGCCGAGGACGCTTCCGCCGGCGACGAAAGCGACGGATTGCGTGACGAAGAAGAGTCGACTTCGACTTCCGTCTAAAAAGTCTTTGACGTTCTTCCCGCGCAATATATTATCGAACGCGCGCGTTTCCGCCGCTGCGACGGGCGACGTACGCGATTCGACGACGTCCACGGCTTGACGCTTGGCCAACCACGCGCGCGCGCGCGCCAACGGACCGCCGCGCGTCCCGGCGCCTCCGCCGTCTTCGCGCATCTCATCCGCGCTCACCGGCACGAGCTTTTGTTTCCCAGTCACGGGATTCCGTTCTACTCGAAACGCCTGCACGCGCGTTTGCTCTCGCGCGCGACGCAAACGAATCTCCAACGCCGCGTACACGCACGCCGCCGCGAAGAGTTGACACGGCGTCGTCGCGTCGACGGGTTCCACCCCCGCGTTCACCGCTCGATCAGCCAGCCACTTCGCCGTGAGTCCGAGCACGACACCGCGTTCGAGCATCTCATCCGCGACTCTCGCCGCGAGCGCCACCGTGGCGTCCATCCACGGCGGCATGCTCTTGCACGGATTGCTCAGCGTCTCCTCCTGTTGATACTTGGCCATCGGTTCGAGGTACGCCTCGAGCGGCGGCGCGGATGGTTTCTCCGTCCCTTCTCGATCGTTCATCGCCTCGGCGCGCTCGGTCCAATCGACCCCCATCACGACGGCGTCGTACAGCATCGTCGGCGTCGCGAGCGCCAACCCCAGGAGCACCTGCGCGCCCGGTTCCATCGCCTCGCCCGCGCCCTCGACGAAATCCCCGAATTCTCCAAACGCGCTCCCGCCGCACAGCGCCGCCGCGCACACCGCCACCGTCCCTTTCACCCCGCCCACGGCGACGAGTAGCGATAAAAACTCGCGCCACATCTTCTGAGTCGACGACGTCTCGTCGTCCGTCTCGTCACCGTCCTCCTCGCGCGCGGACGACGCGTCGTCGCCACTCGCGCGCCGAGCCGCCGCGGGCGCGCGTCGACCCTCCAGCTTCACCGTCATCTTTCTCGGCGCCGACGCGTCCTCGATCGTCTCGCGCGTCACCGCACCGGTCGTCTCGACCGTGTCCTCCTCCTCGCGCGTCTCCTCGTCCACGGATTCCCCCAGCACGCTCGCGAGCGCGCTGAACGTGTCGTCGTCCCGACTCGAGGTCGTTTCGGATATTTCTTCATCTGTCGTCGCGCGCGCCGTCGTGCGTCGCGTCTCTCGTCTCGCGCGCGCGCCGTGGGACTTTTTTACGCGCCGCGTCCCCGCGCGTCGAGGCGCGAGACGCGTCGCACACGGCGCGCGGGGGACGAATGCGCGCGTCGTCCCCATGGGGCGTCGCGACGGCGAATGACGGGCGAGGTGGGAACGGATCGTGAGTCGGCGTCGCGCGGTGTCGGCGACGTCGCGGTGGTGCCGCAGACGGCGCGGAAAGGCGCTGGATAATAGCCCCGACGCGTTCCGCGCGATGGATGCGCCGGAGACGTCGCGGCAAGGAGGGTGGGGGGAGGTGGGCGCGACGAATTCGACGCCGTTGGTTGGTGGCTCAACCGGTGACGGTGGCGACGAACGCGATGGTGGCGTCGAGGTCGAGCGCGAATGCGCGCGGACGACGTCGCCGGAGACGCAGGCGCTCGTCGAACGGTTGGACGCGCTGGACGAGGAGGCGGAGCTGACGGTGGAGTCGTTTCTGAGGGTGAAATTCGACGCCGCGACGACGACGTCGGCCAACGCGACGACGGATGTGGAATCGACGTCGGCGAGGTCGGACGGTGGGAGAGACGCGCGCGAGGACGACGTCGGGAACGATTCTTTATACGAACAGGACACGGATCTGGAGGTGGCGGAGGAGGTGGACCCGAGAGTCGGCGACGCGCTCAACGAGCTCAACGATTCCATGACGGAGTGCAACGCGCTCGAAAACGACTTGCAACAGGCGAGAAAAGCGCGCGGGCGCGCGCAGCAGATGGCGAAAGATAGATTAGAAGCGGTGACGAAGAAATTATCGTCGAGCGTCATGACGGCGGTGCCGGTGTTTCACAAGAGAGCGTTGGCGCAACTGTACCAGGCGAGGAGCATCGAGGCGTTGCGCGCGTACGAGACGGCGCACGACGCGCACGAGCGCGCCAAGGAGCGAAACGACGCGCTGGAACGCGATCTCGTCGCGAGCAGTGGGAAAGTGAACATCGATCTCATGGAGGCGTGCGCCGAAACCATGCGCGAAGTGACGGAGACCGCCGCCATGAAGGCGCGCGCGAGCGAGGTGCACGAGCGCAACACGCGCCGCGCCGTCGAAGCCACCGCCGAGGCTGCCGGTCTCGAGCGCTCGCGACGCGGTGCGGTGAAAAAAGCGCTACCATATTTTAACGCCAAGGCCCAGGGCGAGAGAGAGTGCGAAGACGCCGAGGAGCGCGTGCGAGAGCTCAAACTCTCCGTGCGCCAAGCCAAGGCGCGCTACGACGCGGCGCTTCGAGCGCTCAACGAGATTAGCGAAGAGGTCCACGCGCGTCGCCAGGCGCGCACGCGCACCGATCACGATGATGTAGCCATAGAAACCACCGCACCCACCGACGGGTGATGTAACCGCGCGAATGAAGCCTAGCCGACGCATCGTTTCTTCCCACGTCGTCGTCGTCGCCGCCTCTCTCGATAACCTGAAACCTCACCCTCGCACGAATCCGCACACACGCACTCGCGGACGACGCGTCACGCGCGCGCGCGCGCCGAGCGATATGCACAGACTCACATTGACGCCGCGCGGCATCGCGAGCGTCGCGCGCGTGGATAGACGCGCGCGCGGCGGGATTAAAGCGCGCGGAACGACGCGAATGAAGACGGTGGCGCGGCGACCGATGCGCGACGTCGCAGGCGCGCGCGTCGGCGCGACGATGCGCGACGGTGAACGCTCGCGCGGTGCGATGATCGCGGCGCCGTTCGGTGCGGGCGGCGCGCGCGCGTCGGGCGAGACGCGCGCGTCGGTCGTCGCGCGCGCCGCGCGAAGAGGCGACGGTGGCGACGGCTCGGCGGATGCGAAAAGCGCGCGGATCGCGGCGCGTTCGGTGGCCGTGGCGCTCGTGGTGGTGACCTCGGCGGTGACGTTCGCCGCGCGCGCGGCGGCGACCGCGAAAACGGCGGCGGCGACGGACGCGGTCGGATCCATGATCGTCACCTCGGGCGCGCTTTTGGTGGCGTCGGCGTTTTTTTCGTTAGCGGAGACGTCCATCACGACGCTGTACCCGTGGAAAGTGCGCGAGCTGGCTGATCAAGAGAATTCTTCGAGTGGCGTCTTCAACGTCATGCGAAAAGACGTGACGCGATTTCTCACGACGATTTTGATCGGGACGACGTTTTCGGGAATCATGGCCACCGCGCTCATCACCGAGGCGGCGCTTCGAATGTACGGTGAAGGGGCGACGACGATCGTCACGGCGGCGCTCACCGTAGTCATGCTCGTGTTCACGGAGATCGCGCCGAAGAGCGTCGCCGTGCAGCACGCGACGGTGGTGGCGAGATTCATCGCCAAGCCCATCTTTTGGTTGTCGCTCATCCTCTATCCGCTCGGTAGAACGTGCCAGATTCTCGTCAACGGCATGTTCGCCGTGTTCGGCTTGAAGACATCCTCAGAGCCCTTCGTGAGCGAAGAAGAGTTGAAGCTCGTGCTCGCCGGCGCCACGAAGAGCGGCGAGGTGGAGAGCGCCGAGAAGGAGATGATTCAAAACGTGCTCGATTTGGAAGAGACAGTCGTGCGAGACGTCATGACGCCGTTGGTTCGCGTGCACGGTGTCGAGTCCACCGCGAAACTGTCTGAATTCCGCAAGGAATGGATGGAACACAAGTATTCGCGCGTGCCGGTGTGGGAGGATCGAGTCGACAACATCGTGGGCATCATGCGAGCGAACACTGTCATGCTCCTCGGAATTGAACGCGAGCTCAACATTTGTTCCATCGATTACGAGGAGAAGGTTGTCTCCGATGTCATGTTTCGCGATACCTATTTCGTTCCAGAGAGCATGTCAGTGAGCAAACTTCTTCGCGAGCTCATGTCACGCAAGACGCACATGTGCGTTGTCGTGAACGAATTCGGTGGTACGGTGGGTATCGCCACGCTCGAAGATTGCGTAGAGGAAATCGTCGGTGAAATCTACGACGAACAAGATGATGAAAAAGCAAACGCAGACGAAGATGAACAAGACGCGACGCCATTCATTCGCGAAGTGGCGCCCGGGGAATATTTGGTCGACACTCGCGCGTCGCTGTGGAAGTTGGCCGAGGAGCTTTCGCTCGACATTCCAGAGTCGCCGTTGTACGAAACCGTGGGTGGTTTCGTGTGCGATCTCTTCGGGTCTATTCCAGAAGTTGGCGCTTCCATCACGACGAACTTTGCGTTCGTCGAGGACGAGGATGCTGAGTCCACCGACGAAGGCGACACGGACTCAGACGGTATCGAAGTCGACGGCGCTCGACGTTCAGTCGTTATCACGGTGACGGAGGGGGACGTGCGTCGCGTGAATGAAGTTAAACTTGCAGTTACACGCTATCGTCAAACGTATGATGAATCCGACGAGGAGGTAGCGCTCGTCGGTTGATTAGCACGGCAGGGCAATGAGCGCGGCAAAGCGTATGTAGATTCATTTTGTATTTTATGTAGCGCAACAGTTCAACGCAACGCGCCGAGCCACGCGACGACGTTCTCAAAGAGTCGCTCGCTCGTCGGACGTTCCATGAAGTGATCGACGCCGATAATTTTCCACTGCTCGACCAACACGCCGTCGTCGCACGACGCGAATTTACGCTTCTCCACGGCGACGTCGAGTCCCGGCGGATCCGCAGGAAGCGGCTCGCCGTCCTCTTTTGTAACGACGTTGGAACACCCCATCGCCTCGCCGAGTGTCTTGAACGACTCATCGGCTGACGGGAAGGCGACGCCGCGAGAGTTGACGCCGCCTTTTATCGGCACCGTGTGGTCGTCGGTACCGTGCACCACGAGCACAGACGTGCGCTCGCCTCGCGGCGGGCGGCATCGCTCGGAGTCGGCGAACGTACCACCGGCGATCGAAACGACGCCGCGAAACGCGTCGGGATGTTCACACGCGAGACGAGTCGCCATGAATCCCCCGGTGGCGACGCCGACGACGTAAACTCTGTCGTCATCAATGTTGAATTTTTTCTTGGCCTCTTCGATGACCTCGAGGACATAATCGACGTCACGAGAATCTTTCGCCGCGACCTCGGCTAGCGCGACGGCGTCTGAACCGTCCCAAGCTCTGCATTGAAACGACGGACTGTCTCGATCGAGAATTCCCATGATCCAGCTCGCGAAGAGTCTGTCCTGCGAATTTGGAGAATCATTATGAAGATGACAGAGTACGCACTCGTCCGTCGTTCTTGGCGCTTGCGGGGCGACGTAGACCATGTCCTCCGCCAACGCCGCTTCGCGAAGCCCCGTCTGCACGAGTCGTTGCTGACGTCGTCTCGTCATTCCCAGCCGATTTCTCGATGCCGGCACGGTTCGCATGGATGAGAGTTCGAGCGTCTGTTGTGCGTCGTCGTCGAGACAGAATCCATGTAAATACACGAGCAACGAGCTCGCCTTTGAGGCGTCGTGGTCGTCGGCGGTGAGCACTCGCACGTCGACGTCGACGTGCACGTTGGCGGTGAATTGAGAATCATCGGCGTGGACGCCGACGGCAAGGGCGAACAAGAGCAGAAGACGCGCGAGCATGATTTCGTAGAGGCGAGGTGTGAGGTTCGTCCTCGGTGGCGCAAACAATTTCGTCAAGGCGCGCTCGCGAGACAGACCGCGCGCATTGCGGCGAGCGAAGCGAAGCAAAGAATGCATTAAAAAATCAATGAATGAGTAAGCGCGCGGGCTAATGCTAACAATCCTTTAAGTTTCCGCACGATTCGTCTCGAAGCGTCTCGCTGGCGGGACACTGTCGAAAGCATGGCGTCGAAAACGCGACGTCATCCGCCGCGTCCGGAGGCGTCGCTCCGTACGAAAACTGACACTCGAACGTCTCGTAATTCGGCGTCAGCGTCACGGGTAATCCAATCTCTTCCGTGAAAAACTTTTGCGTCGGGTGCTTACACACGTTGGCGCACACCGCAGCGCAACCGGTTTCCTCCAAGACGCGACACCGCTTCAACAATACGCCCTGTTTATACCCCGCCGGCGCTTTCGGCGCCTTCATCGCCGCCGCGAACACGCTCGTCGACACCTCTCGCCCGTCGTCCAACGCGACGCTCCCGTCCACGGGCACGTTGTTCACCTCGGCGTCGCCGACCAACCACGGCAACACGAACGGCGTCACCGCCGCCGCGTGTCTCGCCGCGAACCACGACGGGAACAGCGACAGAAAAAAACCGAACGCGCGAGGAAACCACTCCGGGGCGCAGTTTTGCAATATCCGCAACCCTCTCGCGCGAGTCTCGCGCGCGTCACCGCTCTCGCGCACGAGTCGTAGACACGCGTCCCGCGTCTCGTCGTACGTCCCCGCGCTCGCGACGGCGTCGTCGCCGTCGAGCTCGCGACGCATGACGTCGGTGAACGCGCGAAGAAAGACACGCTCGAGCGGACCGTCGCGACGCGTCGGCGGTCGCGTCGACGGTCCGGCGCGCTCGCGACGGAGATCTCTCGCGAGAGGGACGTCGACGTCCTCGTCGTCGAACGCGGACGTCACCGCGCGACTCGACGCGCGCGCGCGAGACGCGCGCACGGAGGAGGAGGACGCCATCGACGCCATCGACGTCGCCATCGACGTCGACGCGCCGGCGGCGCTCCGCATGACGACCGTCGAGTGACGCTTGGGTGATGTGGGAAAAGATGAAAGAATCCGCCGAGACGAGAACAAAAAAAGACGCGACGCGGCCGGCTTCTTTCTCCGACGGTGCTACGGCTAGAGTACTATATTACATTCTATCGTACGCGACGCGCTTGTCCTTGTCGCCGAGCGTGGCGTACGCCTTTTGCGCGCGGTGAAACCGCTCGGCGGCGCGCGTCTTGGCGGCGGCGTCGCCGACGACCTTGTCCGGGTGCGTCTCGAGAGCGACGAGACGGAACGCGCGCTTGATTTCCTCGCACGTGGCGTCGGCGAGTTTCGTCTCGAGACGTAAGATTTTGTAAAATCCGTGCACGTCGCGAGAGAATCCCGGATGTCGACCCGTCGGCGCGCCTCGACGTTCGCCGTCGCGCGCGCCGCGCCGAGACTGGTTCGCCGCCTCGCGTCTCGCCGCTTCGTCGGCGCGGGCGGCGCGCTCCTCCATCTCGTGTCTCGCCTCTTGACGCTCGCGAAATCGGAACACCTGCGTCTCGAGTATGCTGTACGCCCACGACCGACGATTGGCGGGGACCCAGTGTAATTTATCCGTCTCTTTCCATCGTCGCCACTCGGCGTCGTCTCGACGTCTCTGCACGCCCTCATCCATCCACTCCGTGTTCCCCACCGAACGCGTCGCGCGGGCGAACGCGCGCTCTTCGTCTACCATGCGCGCGGCGTCCTCCTTGTCTCGCTGCATTTTGGGTAATTGTCGAGCGAGCACCGCCGCGCTCGCCGCCGCCATCGTCGACGCCACCGCGCCTTGGCCGAGAAAGAGAAGCGCGCTCTCCGGCCACGCGTACGCAGCCAACGCCGCGGGAAGCGCGACGGCGCTGAACGCTAGCGCGCGCGCCTTGTGTTCACACACCAACTCATCGCTCACGACCTCGCCTGTGACGCCGCAGATGATGGCTTCCCGCGGTTGTTGGATGATTTTATTCGTCGCCTCGTCGACGATGGACCCGTGCGCGAACTCGACGCACCACATCGGATGATACACCGCCTCCACGCGTCTCTTGAGCGTGTTAAACTCCACGACGATGTCTCTGGTGGACGTACCATTCTTAATCTTCGCCAACAGCGCCTCTCGCGCCTCTTCGCGGACGGCGGCGCGCATGCGCGCGTTGGCGAGCGACAGCGCCATGCTCCGTCGCATGTCAAAGGGTTCGATGGTCACCGCGCTCGGCGTCCGCGGCGTCCGCAGTTCGTCCACGCTCGTCATCACCCCACTCTCGGACTCGAAATCCACGTGCGCACCCGGTCGAAACGCGTCCACGAAATCCCTTCTATGCGCGAAACTCGCGCAAATTTGGCTCGCCGTCCTCGAACCGTCGAAACGCGCCGCGCTCGCCGCCGTACCGCTTCGCACCCAATTCCCCTCCACCTCCACCGCACCCTCGCACGCGGTCTCCGCGAAGACATCAAACACCCAATACGGCGCGTACACCGCACGAAACGTCGGTCCATCGCGCTCGCGGCCTCGCGCGCCTCGCACCGAGAGCGGCCGCGTCGCGCGCGCGCGCAACCACCGTCCCAACGCCGCCCTCGCGCCGCGCTCGTCCACCTCGAACGTCGCCGCGCGAAACGCGCGAGGCGGAGCGACCACCGTCGACGCGTCGCGCTCGACGCCGCGCGCGCGCGCGCTCGTCGACGCGAATCCACGCCGCGCGCGCTCGACCGTTCTCCACCGCGACGCCGCGCGCGCGTCGGTCGCGTCCACACCGCCGTCCAACCCGCATCGCGCGCGCTCGACCGACGTCGAAGACGACGCCGGAGACGACGCCAGAGACGACGCCGCGCGTCGCGCCGCGCGCGTCGCCATCCACCGACGTCCACGCGCGTCGCCGTCTCGCGCGCGACGACCGAACGCACGAACCACCGCACCGCACACATCTCTTCCCACGCACTTTCTCAAAGTACACACGAAACGTCCGAGAAACGTATATACCCATGTGGATATCTCTCACGAGTCCTCATTCCTCGATCGACCCACTCCCCTCCCATGACGAATCCCACATGGCGTTCACGCGCCGTCAACACGCGTGAAAGAAAGATAGTCAACACACACAAAACCCGATCGCGAACGTCGTACATTCGCACATCGGAGACCTAGACGCTCGGCGGGTGAGAATTAATTATCAACGCGCGCGCGCTCGCCGTCGTGCGCGACGAACGCGCGACTTCGCGACGTGCGACTTGGCGATCGGCGCGGATCTATCGATCGATCGAGCGACGATCGAGCGACGACGGACGCGCGTCGACGCGAGCGACCGCGCGTGGGAATCTGATTGGATTCGCGCGAGGACGCGCGAGAGACGTTGGAACGGTCGAATTCGACGATGAGCGGTGCGTGCGCGACGTGCGCGATAGCGACTTGGAGGGTGCGGACGGGGAACGGGGCGAGGGGATGATGGTCGAGGTGTGGAGTCGCCCGCGGGGTCGGTGGACGCGGTGCGGGAGGCGCGCGCGCGGGACGATGGGTGGGCGGAGATTTCGGACATGTGGTTGAATGACGCGATTTTGAATGCAAAGCGGGCGCGCGCGCGAGGACGACGAGCGCGTGGATGTGCGTGGGACGCGAACGCGCTCGGGAGGCGTGGAGACGGTGGTGGAGAGAATGCGTGTGTGTGCGTGCGAGAGACTGACGCGAGCGCGACGCGCGGTGTGGTGTAGCTTTACAACCCGCCTCGGCGGCTGATTCAATCGGTTGGTACCTGAGCTTGTACTGGCCGGCGATGAGGAAGCAGTTCAAAGGGATCGTGCAAAAGTACGACGCCGATTCTAATCATCACACGGTGAAGTGGGATAACGCGCCGAAAGGCAGCGACGGTGTCACGGAGGTGGATCTCACGGAGGGCGAGTTGACGTGGTTGGCGCCGCCGGAGAAAACGAAGAAGAAGGCGAAGGCGACCGCGAAAGGGGCGCCCAAGGCGAAGAGTAAACCTTACGACGAGAACGAGACGATGAAGGAATTGGAAATTCGATTCACGGGTAAGACGACCAAGGCGGTGGCGTTTCAAGTGTTGAAAGACAGTGGGGCTGAGGGCATGACGTTGCAAGAGATAGTCGACGAATCACAACGGTTGGGTCTGCGGGATTGGAGCACGTGCAAGCAGCCGAAGACGACGATCAACGTGTGCGTGAGCCAAGATGCGGCGTTTGTGAAGATCTCTCCCGGTCGTGTCGGTCTGCGCGTGAACGGTGCGAAGCCGCGCGATCCGTCCGAGCCCAGAGCGGCCATGAACGGCGGTGCAAAGAAGCGCGGTCGTCCGCCCAAGGTGGGCGAGCGCAAGACGCAAAAGAAGCCGCGTACCCAGCCGCAACACTGGGAGCGCAAGCCCCCGATCGAGTGCGCCCTGGAAATTTTCACGGCCGACGACAAGTTCGTCGCGAACGCGCCCATCACGGTGCCCTTCAACTCCACCATCAAGACTTTGCGAAAGCTCGTCGCCGCGAACACGAAGGGTCAACTCAAGCCGCAGTTCCAGCAAATCTTCCACGACGGCCGCAACATCGGTAACGATGAAGATGCCTTCCTGGTTCACGCCGTCCGGCCCACGAAGTTTGAACGAAGCCTCAATTTGAAGCTCATCATCAGTCCTGAATAAAGGCGCTCGCTTCAAAAGGAAAACTAACCGCCACGCTGTAGTTTCTCGAGCGGTGCCGTCGACACACGGTACACACAACGTGCGCTCGATTGCTTGTTTAATTTTGTGATAAGAACCTCATGTTTAGAGAGACATGACTACGAACGAAACTGCATCGCATTTTTCATTAAAACTTCTTTTCGCATCCGCCTTGGCTCGACTACGGGCGACGCTCAATGGATTTACGCGGCGACAGCCATCATCCCGCGGAGGACGAGCTCTCTCAAAGCCCACGTCGGCTTCGTGTACTCTCGACCGTCTGCGGTCGTAAACTTCTTATCGATGAGTTGCATCGCCCAGAGATAATGAACGGATTGAATATCGTCCTCGCCGCCCTCGACGATGGCGCCGGATTTGTCGCGCACGCAGTTGATTTGCTGGCAACTAAACGTGAGCACGACGAGGGGTTCGTTCTCCATCATTCGCACCTCCATGAGCTCCACTTCGCTTAGGTCTAAAATTCTCGGATCGACGAATTGTCCCTCGTGTTTCCACAGGTTCATCTGACCGGATAACCGCTCGAGCATCTCCTTGGAGATGTTGGTCTCCTTGAGCGCGTCGACGTCCCCCTTCAGATACGCCCCCAACACTTTCGGAATGTCTCGCCGAACCTCAGCCATGAAATCGCTCATGTTAAACATCGGGTCGCGCTGACGAATCAAGCGATACGCTTCGCCCTGTTCCGTCTCGGTGAAGAGAGAATCTTGAAAGTCTTGAATGCGATGCACCATGGGCGAGTCGCTCGTCTCCCACCGTTCTCTCATATCCTCCGCCAATTCCGCCCCTTTCGCGTACGGGGCCGTCTTCTTCAACCCCTCCAATTTATCCATCGCGCTTGAGATGCCGAGCTTACTCTTCACCCCGCCCCAAAGCTTTCCGAACGCCGACGGTTTCGGCGCCGCCGTCGTCGCCACCGCCGTCGTCCCGTCGTACGGCTCGTACGTAGCCTCATCGTAGCCCTTCGCCTTCCGCCGCTCCACCGCCGCGTCTCCGGGATCCATCATCGCCAATCGATACTCCTCCTTCACCGCATCCACCGCCATGGCGGCGAATCCGCTCGGCGACATCCACGACTTTTTCCCTCCCCGCGCCCCCGTCCCCGCCGCGCGCTCCGTCCCCGCCGCCTCCCGCGCCCTTCTCGCCGCCTCTCTCGCCGCCGCATCCACCGCGTCCACGTCCACGCCGCTCTTCGCCGCCGTCTCGCGCATCGTTCGCCCGACGGACGCCGCGTACGCGCGCAAATCGTCACCCATCGTCTTCGTCTTCGTCTTCATCTTTCCAGAGGGATCGGTCGACGTCGTCGACCTCGCGTCCGCGGTCGTCTCCGCGGTCGCCTTCGCGGTCGCGCGCCCGTCGCGAGACGGTGACGACGCGGTCGACGACGACATCGTCGCCTCTCGCGACGCCGACGCGTCGTCGCCGTCGCCGTCGCCGTCGGATTCGCGCGCGGTGGAAAAGGTTTGCGACGCGTCGCGCGCCGTCACCGCCGCCGACGCCGACGCCGTCGTCGCGCGCGCGCGCGAGAGGCGACGCGCGACGCGCACCATTCGCGTCATTCCTCCGTCGGCGACGCGCGGGCGAGACGCGCGGACGACGCACCGCGAGCGACACTCTGACGCGCGGACGACGACGACGAGATGCCCGTCGTCATCGAATCCGCCGTCGTCGCGCATCGCCTCGCGCGTCTCGTCGCGTCGCGTCCAGCGCGACGATCGATGTC
>Ga0255762_10000156_pt1 | contig 59908 bp, 69 predicted proteins | sample 101ome_16_FD_179962 | JGI IMG/M metagenome (GOLD analysis project Ga0255762, IMG submission 179962) | Coastal salt marsh microbial communities from the Groves Creek Marsh, Skidaway Island, Georgia - 101401AT metaG (version 2) | ecosystem: Environmental > Aquatic > Marine > Intertidal zone >...
TATTAGTTTTTTAACAATAGTTTTATATATCTTCATTAAAATAGAAAAGAAGGTAAAAGTAATAGTATTGCAGTAAATAAGCCAGCAACTAAATCATCAAACATGACACCTAAACTATTGTTAATTCTTTTATCTATCCATCCTATGGGAAAAGGTTTTACAATGTCAAAAAATCTAAATACAAAAAATGAAAGTATTATATAAAAGTCAAATTTCATAACCAGAGGAAATTTGTCTGCAAAACTAGAAAATATATAATAGTAAAAAAATATAAGAGGAATTAATTGTCCAAAAAATTCATCAATAATAATTTCTCTCTGATCTTTATGATGTGAAAACCTTGTATAGCGTTCAATTGAATATAGAGAAACAAAAAATAATATTATTAAAACTATAAATAAAGCAAATTTAAAAGTAATAAAAAAAGTTGGGATAAAGGTAACAATTAAATAAAACAATAAACAAGTCGCTAAAGAACCAAGAGAACCTGGAAAACGTGAAATTTTACCAAGACCAAAGAGAGAAATTAAAAAAAAATGGAATCTTTCAATCATATTTTATTAAAGAAACTATTACTTCTGAGGCTATAGCTTTTTGATTGCCAATGATACCCAATTTTTCAGCAGTTTTTCCTTTAACATTAATTCTATTTTTGTCTAATTCGGTGATACTTGATATTTTGTCTATAATTTTATTTTTGATTTTAGATATTTTTGGTTGCTCACAAATAATATTTATATCCAGATTATTTAAATAATAATTATTTTTAACAATTAAATTTATAATATTTTTTAATAATATTTTTGAGTCAATGTTTTTATATTTTTTACTTTTGTCAGAAAAGTACTCTCCAATACTACCTAATCCGCTAGCACCCAAGATCGCATCTGTTACTGCATGCAATACGACATCACCATCGGAGTGCCCAGCTAACCCCATACCAAACGGGATTGAAATACCACCTAGAATTAATTTTCTATTTTTGACCAAAGGATGGATATCAAATCCAATACCAACATAACTTTTACTTATAAAAAATTTTTTAAAGTTATAAAAATCTTCTTTGGTTGTAATCTTAAAATTACTTTTATCAGCTAAAATTAATTTTATTTTTGTACTTTTTTCAAGCAAGCTCATATCATCACTTAAACTAATAGATCTGTTAGAGTGATGAATTTTGTAAATATCTTTAAATCTAAATGATTGTGGAGTTTGCGTTAAAATAAATTTTTCACGTTTTTGGTTAATATAATAACTATTTTTTTTAAATTTTAACGAATCCTCTACTTTTAAATAAGGGATTACTGTTCTATTTTTTTTAGACTCTTTTATGATTTTTTTAATTAAGTTTATCGAAATATTAGGTCTTGAAGCATCGTGAATTAATACTTGATCAATTTTTTTGTTGTTCAAATAGCGTAGGGCATTATAGGTGGAAGCTTGTCTAGTTTTGCCACCTTGAATTTTTATGACCTTATGAAGATTTATTTTATCTAAAAATCTTTTCTGTTTTTTATTATAAACAACAATTATATCGTTAATTTCTTTTATTTTTTTTGCTTTTAAAATTGATATTTCTAATAAAGACTTGCCAGCAATATTTAAGTATTGCTTGGGTATTACTGCTTTAAAACGTGAACTTTGACCCGCAGCAAGAATGATAAATGCAAATCTCATTGTTTATATTTATTAATAATCATATAAAATAAGTTTAGTAAAGATATGTTCAAAAATGTACAAAATTTTAAGTTAATACTTGTCACAACATTTATCACCATTGTTTTAGGAATAGTCACATTTTTAACTTTTATTAATCAGAGCTTTATCGAATTAAATTCAAAAAATATTCAATTTTTATTAATTGCAGATTTTTGTCTTTTGCTATTTTTTTTCTTTTTAATTATTAAAAATTCCCTCAACCTTCTTAAAGATGATAAATTTAAAGGGGTTGGAAAACAAACCCGAAAAAGGTACGTTTCCATCTTCTGCCTTTTTACTTTCTTGCCTTCTTTAATTATTGCCGTTTTTTCACTTTTTTTATTTAATTTTGGTCTTGAAAATTTTTTTAATAACCAAGTTAATAAAGCAGTAACTAATTCTAATTCAGTTGCAAAAGATTATCTAGCTGAGAGCAAAAAAACTTTAGAGTCTGATATAGTTTTGATGGGATTAGATTTAAATAGAGTTGCAAATTTATTTTATGCTAATGAAAATCAATTTTTTAATATTGTAAAAAGTCAGCGTTACATCAGAAGAGTAGATGATGTTTATTTAATTGATAGTTTAGGTACCATCATTTTATCAGAAACAATTGATCAGAACTTAAGTTTTAAAACTCCAACAGACGATGAGTTTAACTTAGCCTTAGAGGGTAAACCGGTCGTCATTTCTAGCGAAGTTTCAGATAAAACGTCGGTTATGTTAAAACTTGAAAATCTTATTGATACTTACTTATATATTTCAAGAAATATTGAACCCAAAATTATAAATTATCTAAATGAAACAGAAGAAGCTGTAAATTTTTATTACTCTGTTCAAGCAGGTGAATTTGGTATCAAAGTTACATTTGCGTTAATTTATATTATTATAGTAAGTTTACTTGTTTTTTTATCTATAACTTTTGCCATTTCTTTCGCATCCGGTTTAACCGTGCCCATCATAAATTTGATCACCGCATCAGAGGATATTTCGAAAGGCAAACTTGATACCAAAGTTCCAAGTATTGAAGCGGATGATGAAATTATTAAATTAAATAAAAATTTTAATAAAATGATTACAACTCTTAAATCACAACAGGAAAAACTTATAGCTACAGAAAGATTTGAAGCTTGGGAAACCATAGCTAGAAAAATGGCTCATGAAATTAAAAATCCGTTAACACCTATTCAATTATCGTTAGATAGAATTAAAGAAAAATATTTACATTTGACAGGTAATGAAAAAAATAATTTTCAAGAATACTTAGATACAATTAATCGGCAAATTAAACAGATCGAAAATTTAGTAAATGAATTTTCTAATTTTGCTAGAATGCCTAAACCACAATTTAAAAAGATTGAAATAATTTCTTTAATTCAAAAAACTGTAAAATTTGTTGCAATGTCTTATAAGAGTAGTGTCCAGGTAAAAACAAAATTATCAAAAGCAACGATCGAAGCTGATGAGGATCAAATCAATCGCCTAATATTGAATCTTATTAAAAATTCTGAAGAGTCTGTTGGGACAAAAATGCAAAAAGATCCTAATTTTAAAGGTAAAATAGGTATAGTAATTGAACCTAATAATGACTATATAACAGTCACTGTTGAAGATAATGGTATGGGATTTGTAAATTTAAAAAGATCATTAAACCCTTATTACACAACTAAGGAGAAGGGCTCAGGTTTAGGTTTAGCTATAGCAAACAAAATAATGAGTGAACATAACGGCACTATTAAACTTAAAGATTTAGGTAAAAACAAAGGTGCTGCTGTAATATTAGAATTTCCAAAAAGTAAATAATGAAAAAAGAAATACTAGTCATAGATGATAATGCAGATATCAGATTTTTGATCTGTAATTTATTGAAAGATAATGGTTTTTCAATTCGTGCCGCTGCCAATTATGATCAAGCGCTTTATGAGATTGATAAAAAACTTCCAGACTTAGCTATCGTGGATATTAAATTAGATAAGGGTGATAAAGATGGAATAGATTTATTGAAACATTTAATGAAACTTAATTCACAATTACCAGTCTTAATGATTTCAGGGCATGCAACAGTACAATTAGCTGTGGAAGCTATTAGATTGGGCGCTTATGAATTTATTGAAAAACCTTTTTCTGTAGAAAAAATTTTAAATTACGTAAAACGTGCGTTTGAGACGTTTGAGTTAAAGGATGAAAAACAAAATTTAGAACAAAAATTATTTCATTCTTTTGATTTAATTGGTAACAGTGGTGAAATCGTAAAAATTCAAAAACTGATTGAAAAACTTAAAAACTCAGAAAGTAGAATTTTAATTACAGGACCGACCGGATCAGGAAAAGAATTAGTCGCTAGAAAAATACATAAAAATTCACAAAGAGCTAATAAGCCTTTCATAGTTTTAAATGCTGCTCTACTGCAACCAAATAAATATGAAAAAGAACTTTTTGGAGAAGAATTTGATAATGGTAAAATATCCTATGGTGTTTTAGATAGATCAAACAATGGTACGCTTTTATTGGATGAAATTTCTGAAATACCTTTAGAAATACAGTCACACATTCTAAGAGTGTTGATTGATCAAAAATATAGAAGGGTAAATGGTAAAGATTATAATAGAGCTAATATTAGAATAATTGCATCATCATCAAAAAATTTAAATGAGATGATTAAATTAGGTGAATTTAGAGAAGACCTTTATCATCGATTAAACGTTGTGCCAATTGAACTACCATCTTTAGTAAACAGGTACGAAGACATACCTTTATTAATTAAGTACTTTAAGAAAAAGATTGCAGAAATTAATAATTTAAAAGAAGCAAATATTGAGCCAGACAATCAACTATTTTACGACTATGAATGGCCAGGAAATATACGAGAACTAAGAAATATGATTGAAAGAGTTACAATTTTAGGATCAAGCGAAAGCACTGAGAACATCAATAAAATTATAAAAGATATAATGAGCAAGAATGAAAACCAAATTAGTAATCAAATTGATCTTGAAAAAACAATGTCATCATCATTAAAAGAAGCAAGGGATAGTTTTGAAAAAAACTACTTATTAGCACAACTCAAAAGAAATAGCGGGAATATATCTAAAACAGCTGATTTGATCGGGATGGAAAGATCAGCTCTGCATAGAAAACTTAAGTCTTTAGGAATTAAAGGAATTAATTAATCTAATGAACATTATAATTTGTGGAGCCGGCACGGTCGGATATTCAATTGCGAAGCAATTGTCTGCTCAAGGACATTCAATAACAGTCATTGACCAAGAATCTAAAGATATTAAAAAAATCAATGATAATTTAGATGCCAAGGGTATCGTTGGTAAAGCTAGCTTCCCATCGGTTTTAGAGGGAGCGGGGGCTAAAGATGCAGATATGATTATAGCGGTTACAAGAAATGATGAAACGAATATGATTATTTGTCAGCTGGCTCACTCTTTATTTAATGTTCAGAAGAAAATAGCCCGGATAAGATCTAATGAATTTTTAGAGGGAAAATGGAGCAAACTTTATAATAAAAGCAATCTGCCCATAGACGTTATAATTTCACCAGAAATTGAGGTTGCAAAAACTCTATATCGAAAATTAGAAGCACCAGGTGCATTAGACAATATTCCTTTTGCTGACGGATTAATAAATGTTATTGAGGTTTCTGTTGATAAAAATTGTCCGATCAAAAATATACCTCTAAAAGACTGTACAGCTAAGTTTCCAGATTTTTTAGCCAATATCATAGCGGTTAAACGAAAAGACAAAATTATCTTCATGAAAAAACAAGATTATCTGATTGAAGGAGATACCGCTTATGTCGTGGTGAGTAGTGTTCAATTGAATCAAATTTTAAAAGCGTTTGGTCATGAAGAAAAACTTGCTAGTAAGATATTAATCATCGGTGGAGGTAACATTGGTTATAACTTAGCTATGTTTTTAGAAAAAGGCATGGAAGGAGCAAGAGTCAAAATTATAGAAAAAGATAAATCCAGAGCTGAAAAAATTGCCTCAGATTTAAACTCCTCAATTGTAATTAACGGAGATGCCCTAGATGAGGAAATTTTAAAAGAAGCAAACATCGAAGAAGTCGAGACTGTTCTTGCTTTAACTAATGATGATGAAAACAATATTATGGCTTGTGTATTGGCTGAAAAATATTCACCATCAAAAAGAACGATCGCTATAGTTAATAAATCTAATTACAGCTTATTACAGAAATCTCTTAATATTGATGATCTAGTTGATCCTCGAATGACCACTGTTTCCAAAATTCTTGAGCAAGTGCATAAAGGTGCGATTGAAACAGTTTATTCTATTTTTAACGGAGAGTACGAATTTATCGAAGCCGAAATTTTAGAAAAATCTGATTTAGTTAATAAAACAATTAAAGAGGCAAATCTAGCAGACCATATAAGAATAGGGGCGGTCTTAAGAGATAAAAAAGTGATTATACCAAGATCAAGTTTTAAATTTGAAAAAAAGGATTTAGTAGTATTCTTAGCAAAAAGAGAATTATTAAATGATGTTGAAAGTATTTTTGCGGTTAGTTCAATTTAATTTTTTAAATGAAAATTAAATCAATTTTTTATTATTTAGGTCTATCAATCTTTCCAATTACTTTTTTAGCATTCTTTAGTTTAATTTATTCCTCTTATTTTCAATTTTTTATTCACTTTGAGGACTATATCATTACTTTGTTTGTGACTGGTAGCTTAGCATCATTACTTTATTATAGTTTTAAAAATGAAAATAAAGAATTAGATTTCTATGAACAGCTCGTCCTAATATTTTTAATTTATTTATTGGTTCCTTTATTATTAGCCTTACCCTATTACCTAAGTAATTATAATTTTAGTATTATTAATTCTTATTTTGAAAGTATTTCAGGATTTACTGGAACAGGATTTTCCTTAATTGCAAACGTCAAAAATTTTGATCCTATTTTACTTATATGGCGTTCTTCAACCCAATGGTTAGGAGGATTATATTTTATTTGTGCGGTGATAATTATTTTTTCTAATTTCAAGTTAGATTATAAGTTAACCAACATTATTTATAATCCCGATCGTAGTTCACAAATAAATAAAAATTTTAATCCAGTCTTTTTTAAAATCTTATCAATTTATCTTTTTTTATCAGTTTTAATATTTTTAATTTTAAATATTAGCGGTTTAAGAGTTTTTGATGCTTTTAATTTAGCTATGACATTAATCTCAGCTGGTGGATTTTTGCCTACAGGTAATTTAGGCAACATTATAAAAAGTCCCGTACAACAAATAGCTTTAATTATTTGTTTTGCTTTAGTGATTAAGAATATTTATTTTTTATATGGTTTAACCATTAAAAAAGAAAAACTAAAAAATTTTTACGAAGATATCTTAATAGCAATTACAGTACTATTTTTTGCCGTCATCTTATTATTTTTTTATCAAAATGTTGGAATATTAAATATTATTGAAGCGGTCTTAAGTAGTATTTCAAATATCGGATTATCAACTAACCCAACATTTGATGAACTTTACCTCTACTTTTTATTTTTGACATTGATTGGAGGCTCAATTTTATCCAGTTCTTCAGGATTAAAAGTCTTGAGATTCTATATTCTGTTAAAAGCGACTTTGATTGAAATTTTTCGCTTGGTTAAACCTAATAATATTATCAATTTAAATATCTTTATTTCAGAAAAAAAAATTAACAATGATTTGATTAAAAATTCATTTTTAGTTTTTATATTATTTTTTTTCAGTTTGTTTATTTTATCAAGTCTTTTAGTGGCAACAGGTAATTTAGCTTTTGAAGACTCGTTTAAATTAAGCATTTTAACCATCACTAACACCGTGAATTCAAATTTATATGGCTTAGATCAAATCAATTTTTTTAATTTTAATGAGATTACAAAATTTTCATTAATTATATTTATGATAATTGGAAAGATTGAATTAATATCATTTTTAGTTATATTAAGAAAATTTTTTAAATCTTAAATGAAAAAAATTACAATACTTGGTGCGGGTGCTATGGGAACAGCTTTTGCTGTACCTTGTGCAGATAATGGGCACCAGGTCAATATTGTTGGCACTCATTTAGAGAATGATTTTATTGAGAATCTTAAATCAAATAACAATTTTCACTCTGGACTTAATACCAATATTTCCTCAAAAATAAATTTTAATAAATTTGATGAGGGTAAAGTGTATTTAAATCATAACATTGATTTATTGGTTCTAGGTATAAGTTCTAAAGGAATAGATTGGGTTGCTGAGCAAATCCATAAAATATTTGGAAAAAATAAAATTCCGCCAATACTAATGTTAACTAAAGGATTAAGCATTCATCAAAACAAATTTGAACTTTTGATTGATAAATTGAAAAGAATTTTAAAAATAAAAGGCATAAAAAAAGTTAATATTTCAGCAGTGGGCGGACCTTGTTTAGCTACAGGACTAGCTAATAGAATTCATAGTTCTGTTGTGATTGCTAATGACCAACTTAAACAGGCACAACAAATTGCTAGTATGCTTAATAACAACTATTATCATGTCTATACGTCTAAAGATGTTGTTGGTGTCGAAGTCTGCGCAGCTTTGAAAAATATTTTTTCAATGGCAATTGGTGCAGCCAAAGGGATCAGCAGCAAAGAAGCTTCAGATGAAATTAAAGAAAAAAATTATCTTAATACTGCCGCAGCTTTAGTTAAACAATCAATTGCTGAAATGATGATTTTTGTGACTAAAATGAAAGGTAATAAAAACACTGTCATTGAGCTTGCGGGTTTAGGTGATCTTTATGTAAGTGCTGGTGGAGGACGTAATGCAAAAATGGGTTCTTATATTGGTGATGGCCTAACATATTCCGAAGCCAAAAAAACAAAAATGGATAAAGTTACTGTCGAAGGTGCAGAACTAGCCATAGAAATTGGAAAAAAAGTAAATAAAGATTTTTCTAAAAAGCAATTACCTTTAATGTTAAGCATGATTAATGCTATTATCAATGATCAAAAGTTAAATATTGATTGGAGTAATTTTAAATAATGGCTGATAAAAAATTTATAATTTCTATTGACCAAGGGACAACGTCTAGTCGATCCATTTTATTTAATTCAAATGGTAAACCAGTTTTTTCATCGCAAAAGGAATTTACCCAATATTTTCCTAAAAGCGGTTGGGTCGAACATGATCCTGAAGAAATTTGGACAACAACCAAAAAAACTTTAATTGATGTTGTAAAAAAAGCAAAATCGCTTAAAGGCAAAATCGCTGCAATTGGAATAACTAATCAAAGAGAAACAACAGTATTGTGGGATAAGAAAACCGGTAAAGCAGTATATAAAGCAATTGTTTGGCAAGACCGAAGAACAGAGAATTACTGTAAAAAACTAAGAAACCAAAATAAAGAAACCATGATTTTTAATAGAACAGGCTTGCTTATTGACCCTTATTTCTCAGGCACAAAAATTAAATGGATTTTAGATAATGTGCCTGTAGCTAAAAAACTAATGAAAAAAAATCAGTTACTATTTGGAACGATTGATAGTTTTCTTATTTGGAGGTTAACGAGAGGTGAAGTTCATGCCACAGATGCTACAAATGCTAGCAGAACAATGATTTATAACATTGTTAATAATAAGTGGGATGACAGTATTTTAAAATTATTTAAGATTAACAAAAATATTTTACCAAAAGTCAAAGATTGTTCAGATAATTTTGGTTATACTCATCCTTCAATCACAGGTAAATCTATTCCCATCACAGGTGTTGTGGGTGACCAACAAGCAGCAACCATTGGACAATGTTGTTTCGAACCAGGTTCATTAAAAAGCACTTATGGAACCGGAGCCTTTGTATTGCTTAATACTGGAAATAAAATCATTTATTCAAAAAACAGACTGTTAACTACTATAGGTTATAGACTTAATGGAAAAACCACTTATGCTTTAGAAGGCTCAATCTTTATTGCTGGAGCTGGGGTGCAGTGGTTAAGAGATCGTATGAAGTTCTTTAAAAAAGCACCAGAGACTGAGAAAATAGTTAAGTCTTTGAAAGATAATGGAGATATTTATTTAGTTCCTGCTTTCACTGGATTAGGTGCACCTTATTGGGACGCTAATGCTCGAGGAGTTTTATGTGGTTTAACTAGAGACACTAATCCCAAACAAATTGTCAGAGCGATCATCGAGTCCGTTGCCTATCAAACTTATGATTTATTTGAAGCAATGAAGCATGATGGTTTAAGACCAAGAGTAGTTAAAGTAGATGGTGGAATGGTTATGAATAATTGGTTCTCACAATTTTTATCAGATGTAATCAATGTCAATGTTTTAAGACCGAAGGTCCAAGAAACTACAGCACTAGGGGCAGCGTTTATGGCTGGTTTACATGTTGGTATCTATAAATCTCTTAATGATATAAAAAAGAAATGGAGTTTAGATAAAAAATTTTCTTCACGCATGAAAAACAATCAAAGAACAAAACTAATTTCCGGCTGGTCAAAAGCAATCAAGAAAACTCTCCTAAATTAATACAATCTGAAATTGAAAAAGTTTTAAAGTTTAATTTTATTATTATTTGACTTTCTTTTTTTTAACGAGTTTAATACGACCCAATATAAACACAACAGGGGGATATCAATGTTCAAAACATTAAAATCTATATTAGCTGTTGCTATATCATTCTCATTTGTGACTATTTCAAACAGTTTCGCTGACGGTCATGGCGGAGCTATGAAAAAGTGGTCAGATGGTGAGTTTAGTCTTTCTACTCTTTCTGCAAAAGATAGAGAAAAAGAACTTAATTGGTTTCACAATGCTGCAAAACCATTCAAAGGAATGGAAGTAAACGTATTGTCTGAAACTATTCCAACTCACGAATATGAGTCTAAAACTTTAACTAAAGCTTTTGAGGAAATTACTGGTATTAAAGTAAATCACCAATTGCTTGGAGAAGGGGAAGTAGTACAAGCTGTACAAACTCAAATGCAAACTGGAAGAAACTTGTATGATGCATACATCAATGACTCTGATTTGATTGGTACGCATGCAAGATTACAGTTAGCAGTAAACTTAACTGACTGGATGGCAGGTGAGGGTAAAGATGTTACTTTACCAACGCTTGATGTCGATGATTTCATTGGTAAATCATTTACAACTGGTCCAGACGGTGATTTATATCAGTTACCAGACCAACAATTTGCTAACCTTTATTGGTTTAGAAAAGATTGGTTTGATAGACCTGAAATCAAAAAAGCATTTAAAGCTAAATACGGTTATGACTTAGGTGTACCAGTAAACTGGTCTGCTTATGAAGACATAGCTAAATTCTTTACTGATGATGTAAAAAATATCGACGGTGTAAGAATTTATGGTCATATGGACTACGGTAAGAGAGCTCCAGACTTAGGATGGAGAATGACTGACGCGTGGTTATCTATGGCTGGTGCCGGTGACGTAGGATTACCTAATGGTGTTCCAGTTGACGAATGGGGAATTAGAATGGAAAAAGGTTCTTGTAACCCAGTTGGTGCATCTGTAACAAGAGGTGGTGCTGCTAACGGACCTGCTGCCGTATATGCTATCGCTAAGTGGGATGAATGGTTAAGAAAGTACGCTCCTCCAGGAGCTGCAAGTATGGACTTCTATCAGTCTTTACCTGCTCTTTCTTCAGGTAACGTTGCGCAACAGATTTTCTGGTACACAGCGTTTACTGCATCGATGGTTGCTCCAAAAAGTTCTGGAAATAAAACTGTTGATGATAGCGGTACTCCACTTTGGAGAATGGGACCTTCACCAAAAGGCCCTTACTGGGATCAAGGTATGAAGCTTGGTTATCAAGATGCTGGTTCATGGACTTTATTTAAGTCTACACCAGTTGACAGAAGAAAAGCTGCATGGTTGTATGCTCAGTTCACAGTTTCAAAAACTGTATCTCTTAAGAAAAGTCATGTGGGTTTAACAATCATTAGAGATAGTGATATTAACCACAAGTCTTTCACAGAAAGAGCTCCAAAACTTGGCGGACTTGTAGAATTCTACAGATCTAAAAACAGAGTATTGTGGTCGCCGACAGGTGTTAACGTTCCGGACTATCCGAAACTTGCACAAATTTGGTGGCAACAAATTGGAGATGTAAACTCTGGCGCGTTTACTCCACAACAAGCTATGGATCGTCTTGCAGAAGAGATGGACTTAGTTATGTCGCGTATGGAAGCTGCTGATAAAGCAAACAAAACATACGGTGGATGCCGACTAAGATTGAATAAACCAAGAGAAGCGTCTTATTGGTTAAATCAAAAAGGTTCACCAAAAGCTAAGCGTGATGAAAAACCAAAAGGTGTTACTGTTCCTTACGAAAAAGCTTGGAACTAATACTTTAGATTAATCAAAGTTTAAAAGGGGCGATATATTTCGCCCCTTTTTTTCAAAATAGAATTTATATGAGTTTAGAACTGAAAAATGTTGAAAAGAAAGTTGGTCAAGATACCTATATCTATACGACTAACTTAAAGTTTGAAAAAAATACTATCAATATTTTACTAGGATCAACATTAGCTGGCAAAACGACATTAATGCAGATTATGGCTGGCTTAGATAAACCGACTAGTGGTGAGATTTGGTTTGACGATCAAAATGTAACCGGGACCAAAGTTCAAAACCGAAATGTCTCAATGGTTTATCAACAATTTATTAATTATCCAAATTTTACTGTTTATGAAAATATATCTTCACCTTTAAAGATTGCTGGAGTCAATAGTGAGGAAATCAAAGAACGAGTCGGCAAAGTTGCTGAACTATTAAAGTTATCAGACATGCTTAATAAAAAACCGATGGAATTATCAGGTGGGCAACAACAGCGAACTGCTTTAGCGAGAGCTTTAGTTAAAGACTCTGACTTAATATTGTTAGATGAACCCTTGGCTAATTTAGACTTTAAATTAAGAGAGGAATTAAGAGAAGAATTACCAAAACTTTTTGAAAACAGAGATTGCATTGTCGTTTATGCTACGACTGAACCATCTGATGCTTTACTCATTGGCGGTAATACCGTTACTTTAAATGAGGGTAGAGTGGTTCAATATGGAAAAACATTAGATGTATATACGAAACCTAACTCTTTGGAATCGGCACAAGTATTTAGCGATCCACCAATGAATTTTGCTGATGTAAAAAAAACCGGTTCAACAATAAGTTTTTCTGACAACAGTGTAAAATGGGAGACTAAATCTAAGTTAAAGGATGGATCTTATACAATTGGAGTCAGACCTCATAATATTACTACCTATAAAGAAGGTAGTTCTGTTGAAATTAATGCAAAAATATTAATATCAGAATTAAGTGGCTCAGAAAGCTTGATACATTTTACTAATGGTGAATTAAATTGGGTTTCTTTATCGAGCGGAACTTACCAAATGAAAGTGGGTGATAGTGCGAAGTTATTTATGAACACAGACGAACTTTTATATTTTGATGAAAGCAAAAGGTTAGTAAGCAATGTCTAAAATTACTTTAGAAAATTTAAGTCATAGTTATCTCAAAACACAAAATATTGATGCTGACTGGGCTTTAAGAAATATTAATATTGATTGGAAAGATGGTGGTGCCTACGCTTTGCTTGGACCTTCAGGTTGTGGCAAAACTACACTGTTAAATATAATTTCAGGTTTGTTAACTCCAACGAAGGGTAAGGTTTTATTTAATGATGAGGATGTTACAGACAAAAATCCTGTTGAAAGAAATATTGCTCAAATTTTTCAGTTCCCTGTCATTTATGACACGATGACCGTTTATGATAATTTAGCTTTTCCTTTAAAAAATAGAGGCATTTCAGAGACTGAAATCAAATCAAAAGTTGAAGAAATGGCTGAGATGTTAGAATTAACCTCAACTTTACACAACCGTGCTTCTGGTTTAACTGCTGATGGTAAACAAAAAATTTCCTTAGGCAGAGGTTTGGTAAGATCGGATGTAAATGTCATTATGTTCGATGAACCATTAACTGTTATCGATCCTCACCTTAAATGGGTTTTAAGATCAAAACTTAAGGAATTACATCAAAGGATATCAAGAACTATGATTTATGTAACCCACGATCAAACTGAAGCCTTAACGTTTGCAGATCAAGTTGTAGTGATGCATGAAGGTCAAATCGTGCAAACAGGAACTCCAGTCGAACTATTCGAAAAACCAAAACATACCTTTGTTGGTCATTTTATTGGTTCACCAGGTATGAACATTTTGCCATGCAAAATTCAAAATGGTAAAGCGATGGTAAATGGAAATGTCATTGAAACGGAAAATGATTTCAAAAATAAAAATTTTACTAAAACAGAAATCGGAGTAAGACCCGAATTTATTAAATTTGACTCATCAGGTCTACCAGTAAAAATAAACAAAGTAAGCAACACAGGCAGATATAATGTGGTCGATACAGAGTGTGAAGGTGGAAAATTAAAAATTTTATCACCTGTAACAAGCAAAATACCTTCTGGTTCTGCTTTTGTGAAGTTTGATAAAAAACGAACATTTGCTTACGGAGATAGTTGGATTATTGAATGAATAAAACAGTAAATCAAAAAGCGTGGCTATTTGTTATTCCAGTCTTTGCACTGGTTGCCTTTAATGCGATCATTCCTTTAATGACAGTTGTAAACTATGCTTTCCAAGAAACGTTCGGCAGTAATGTTTTTACCTGGGAAGGAACCAGATGGTTTCAACAAATTTTAACTTCTGACCGTTTTCATGATGCCTTAGGAAGACAATTTTTATTTACTTTTATTATTTTAATCATTCAAATTCCTTTAGGTATTTTTATTGCTTTAACAATGCCCAAAGAAGGGCTAGGTGTTCCGGTTTGTTTAGTTTTGATGTCGATGCCTTTATTAATTCCTTGGAATGTTGTTGGCGCCATGTGGAATATTTTTGCTTTACCAGATATTGGTTTTTTAGGACATAGTCTTAACGATTTAGGTTTTGATTATAATTTTACACAGCAACCTGGTGATGCTTGGTTCACAACAGTATTAATGGACGTTTGGCATTGGACGTCTTTAGTTGTTTTATTAGCTTATGCTGGCTTGCGATCAATCCAACCAGCCTATTATCAAGCTGCGGAAATTGATGGAGCAAGTCGTTGGGCAATTTTTAGATTTATTGAACTACCTAAGATGAAAAAAGTTTTAACAATTGCAATCTTATTAAGATTTATGGATAGTTTTATGATTTACACCGAGCCCTTCGTCCTAACAGGTGGCGGACCAGGAAATGCAACAGCTTTTTTATCAATTGATTTAGTAAAAATGGCTTTAGGTCAATTCGATCTTGGACCAGCAGCCGCTATGTCATTAATCTATTTTTTAATCGTCTTATTAGTTTGCTGGGTATTTTATAATTTAATGATGAGAAATGAGGCACAGTCATGAGCAAGCATAAGTGGATAGTCCCAACACTTTATATTATCTTTTTAATGCTGCCTATTTACTGGCTGTTAAACATGTCCTTTAAGACAACGACTGAAATCATTAATACCTATTCTTTATGGCCTCAAGATTTTACTTTAGAGAATTATAAGAAAATATTTACCGATAGTACTTGGTATACCGGTTATTTAAATTCAATTTATTATGTTGTTTTAAATACAATTATTTCAGTGGCTGCCGCTTTACCAGCTGCTTATGCATTCTCAAGATATAAATTTGTTGGCGATAAACATTTATTCTTTTGGTTACTTACTAATAGAATGGCACCACCAGCAGTATTTGCCTTACCATTCTTTCAATTTTATTCATCAGTAAATCTTTTTGATACACATATAGCTGTGGCGTTATCACATTGTTTATTTAATATTCCTTTAGCAGTTTGGATACTTGAAGGATTTATGTCGGCAGTGCCAAAAGAGTTAGATGAAACTGCTTATGTTGATGGATATTCTTTTTGGAAATTTTTCATCAAGATTTTTATTCCAACGATCACGGCAGGAATAGGTATAACAATGTTTTTCTGTTTTATGTTTTCATGGGTCGAATTACTACTAGCTAAAACATTAACTGCTGTTGACGCTAAGCCTATAGCAGCAACTATGACCCGAACAGCCAGTACTTCTGGATATGAGTTAGGATTATTAGCTGCCGCGGGAAGTTTAACGATTGTTCCAGGAGCCATCGTTATTTACTTCGTTAGAAATTATATCGCGAAAGGGTTTGCATTAGGTAGAGTATGATTATTGAACCTTCAAAATTAGTTTTATTAGCTGCTACTTGGGGTCAAGTTGAAGAAGAACAAGAGAAAGGTTTTTTTGATTTTGAATTTATTACTTGGATGGCCTGGACTTGGCAAACAGCTGCTTTTTTTATTTTTATAGCACTGTGTTTAACTGCTATGGTTATTTGGGAAAAAAAAGTTCCGGGAGGTTCACCGAGAAGAGGTGTATTAGGTTTAGATACAACGAGAGGGGATAGGCTGTTTATATCTTTATTGGGAAGTGCCTTTATTCATCTTGCATGGTTAGGATTAATTGGTAGTATGCTTTGGATAGCAACTATTATTTGCGTGGGTTATGCAGTAATAGTTTTCAAGTATTTTTAAATGACAACAAAAGTTGGAATAAACGGTTTTGGACGTATTGGTCGATTAATTTTAAGAGCTATTCTTGAAAATTATAAAGATAAAATTCAAGTTGTGGCTATTAATGACTTAGGTTCGATTGATGTCAATGCTCACTTAATTAAATATGATAGTTCTCATGGGACACTCAAAGAAGATGTAGAGATCACTAAAGACGGTTTTAAAATTTTAAATCAAAATATTAAAGTTTTTTCAGAAAGAGATCCTGGAAACATTCCTTGGAGCAAAGTAGGAGCTGATGTCGTTTTAGAGTGTACAGGTTTATTTTTAGATAAAAGTTCAGCTGAAAAACATATGAAGGGTGGAGCTAAAAAAGTGATTATCTCTGCACCAGCCAAAGAAGTTGATTTAACAATTGTTCAAGGCGTGAATAGTAAAGAATTAAATAAAAGCCACAATATTATTTCAAATGGTTCTTGCACAACAAATTGTTTAGCGCCTGTTGCAATGGTGTTAGATAAAAATTTTGGTATTGAGTATGGCTATATGACTACTATTCATAGTTACACGGGTGATCAGAGATTATTAGACTCTTTACATAAAGATATGAGACGGGCTCGCGCCATGGAAGGATCGATGATTCCAACATCAACTGGAGCAGCCAAAGCAATGAGTTTAGTCCTCCCTAGTTTAAAAGGAAAACTTGATGGGACTGCAATCAGAGTTCCGACACCAAATGTTTCATTAATTGATTTTACTTTAGTCACTAACAAAGAAGTTACAGCTGAGGCCATTAATGATGCTATGACTAAAGCCTCACAATCTGAATTAAAAGGAATTTTAGGAATCAATTCAGCTCCGTTAGTTTCAAAAGATTTTAACCATGATCCAAGAAGTTCAATATTCGATGTAACACAAACCCAAGTAGTCAAAGGTAAATTTAGCAGAGTTTTATCTTGGTATGATAATGAGTGGGGTTTTTCTAATCGAATGTGTGATACCTCAATTCAGATTTCTAAACTAATCTAAATATTTTTTTCAGCTTCAGCTATAATTGACTCTGTATCTTTAGGAATATCATTTTTAGAAGAAGATTTTTTCGTCAGCTTAGAAATTTTAATATTATCTTTTTTTATTGCATTTAAACTTTCAACTGCTTGTAAAATTTCTTGAACTGAGTATTTTTTTTCCATTAAGAACCAACTTTATAGAATCTAATCATATTAGTCATTTTTGCTTTACCAAAAGGTAACCCAGCGGTAATAATTACATAATCATTTCTCTTAATCGCTTTATCTTTCTTGACAATCTCTTTTGCAATATTCATCATATCATTCCAATTTTTAGCATCTCTGCTATTTACTGACTCCACACCCCAAATTAAAGCAAGTTGACGACTGACATTAATATTAGGAGAGATAGTAATAATTTTTACTGAAGGTCTTAATGCAGAAACTAATTTTGCAGTAGACCCAGAATTAGAAAAGGCAATGACTGCTTTGACATTAGGATTATAAGCTAAATCTTTAACGGATAAAATTATAGATTTAACTGGGTCATTTTTAGCATCGATTGTATTTTTATAATCTTCAATATGTTTCTTTTTATATTTTTCTGCAGAGAGAATGGTTTTTTTCATGGTCTTAATGCTCTCTAGAGGATATTTGCCAGCTGCTGTTTCGGCAGATAACATAACTGTATCAGCACCCTGAAAAATTGCTGTCGCAACATCATTAATTTCTGCTCTTGTTGGAACAATACTTTCAATCATGCTTTCTAACATTTGCGTAGCTACGATCACTGGTTTAGAAGCGGCTGTGCATTGTTTTATCAAATCTAATTGAACTTCAGGCACCTCGCTATGACCAATATCCATTGCTAAATCTCCTCGAGCAATCATAATTGCGGTAGTCTCATTTATAATTTCATTGATATTTTTTAAGGCATTTCTATTTTCAATTTTAGCAATAATTCCCATGTCTTTAGGAATTAGATTTCTTGTTTGTCTGATAAGCTTAGCGTTTTGAATATACGAAAGTGCTAGCCAATTACACCCAAGCCTTTTGGCTATTTTAATATCTTGTTTGTCTTTTTTAGTTAAATTATCAAATGGAACAAAAAAATTAGGGATATGCAGACTTTTGTTAGAACTTATTCGACCATTGCCTGATTGATTTACAGCAATCACTCCATTTTTTATTTTTTTAATTACTTTAAATAAATATTTTCCATCATCAATTAATATTTTGTTACCTACTTTTACTTTTTTTAGTAGTTGCGGATAGGGAAACGATAGTCGTTCTTGGCTACCAATTTTATTTAAACTATCAATAATGATTTTTTGATTTGCTTTAATTTTTATTGCGTTATTTTCAATCTTGCCCAGTCTAAGTTTTACACCTTGCAAGTCGGCGATAATTGATATTTTTTTATTTAAAAGTCTTTCAAACTTTCTAATTTTTTTTACAACTTTATCAATGCCAGAAATATTATGACTAAAATTAATTCGAAAAGCGTCAACCCCATTTAAAATGGCTTTTTTTAATTTTTCCTCTGCAAAAATTGATGGTCCTAGAGTAGCGATTATTTTTGCTTTTTTTTCCATGATTTGAAATTAAATTATTTTAGCATTAAATTAATAAAAAGTGTAATAAAGAATTATGAAACAGCATATTGATGCAATTACAGTCAAAACAGACGGTCAAAAATTGTATAATTTTACAAGCGCAATTGAAAATTGGATATCAGCGAAAAATCTGAAAACTGGAATTCTAAATCTAAGCATCCTGCATACCAGCGCTTCTTTAATTGTGCAAGAAAATGCCGACCCGGATGTCATGAAAGATATGAAAAATTTTTTTAATAAGCTAGTACCAATGGATGGTAAAAGTTATATTCATAGCGCAGAAGGAAAAGATGATATGCCAGCTCATATCAAATCTGCTTTAACTAATTCACATTTGTCTTTAAGTGTAAATAAAGGTCAATTGGTTTTAGGCACTTGGCAAGGTTTATATTTATTTGAACACCGGATCGAAAGTCATACACGAACAGTCAACCTTCATTATTTGGGTGATTAGTTATTTATGTTTTTTCTTTAGATCTTTTTTTAGATCTTCATGGTCACCAACTACGGTGTGGTAACGACTTTTAGTTACATATTTTTCTAGGAACGGAACTGCAATTAAAGGCAAAAAACCTCCTAAGACTATTCCTACAGCTGCACTTTTAAGATCTGGATCTGCAAGAGCTGCAATAAAATCTGCAATGATGTGAGCTAAAACTACACCAATTATTCCTGCAATAGCCCCGTTAGAAATAATTTTTAAAAATCTATTTATACTCCATCCAGTATAAAAACCCACTAAAGGAATTAAAGTATGAATAAATCCAAAAACAAAGCCTCTTGTGTAAGTAGGGGCGTCTTCTAAAAAATGTAAAAATTCTGGTAACTCATGTTCATGTCCTTCAGCAGCTTGTACAAAAGCTAGACTTAAAAAATATAAAAATATAGTAGTGATACTTATTTTTTTCATTAATTGCACTCCTTACATAAAGTTGATATTTCTAACTCATAATGAGAAAAATTATATTTTCTCTTAGAAGTTATATGTTTTAGAACTTTCGAAAATAATTTTGGATTTAATTCTTCAGTACTTCCACAATCTTTACAAATTGCGAGGGCAGGATTGTGATTATACTTTTTTCCACTGTTACATAAATGAAATGTTTTTTTATGGTTTGATTTATGAATTAATCCTTGGTCAATTAATTTTTTTAAAGCTCTATAAATAGTCATCGGTTGTACAAATTTTATTTTTTGTAGACGATTCAAAATTTCATAAGCAGTTAAACCCTTAGTATTTTTTTTTAAAATGTTTAAAACTAACTGATTATTTTGCATGTTATGTTATAACATAACATCAAAAAAATAGCAAATAAGAAAAGTAATCTCATTCAATGTACATATGTTCCATCTCTCACCTTTTAGTTGAAGAACGGTTACATTTAGTGGTTTGAAATGTTAAATTTCTACTAATATTTGGAGGAAATAATGAAATTAAAAAATTTAATATTAAGTTTAGCACTACCTATAGTTTTATATGGTTGTGATAGCGGATCTAAAACAGCAAGTTCGGGTTCATGCGGTAGTATCTCTATTGCTAATATGAATTGGGCATCAGCTACTTTAATGGCTAATGTTGACAAAGTAATTCTAGAAAATGGTTATGGTTGTGATGTTGAAATTGTACCAGGTGATACAATGCCAACGTTTACTTCGATGAATGAAAAAGGTGAGCCAGATGTTGCGCCTGAGCTTTGGGCAAACTCGTTTATTGACCCATTAACAAAAGCTGTTGATGAAGGTAAATTACATAAATTAAACGAAGCGCCAATTACTGAATTGGGTGAAGGTTGGTGGATTACTCCAGCAACAGCAAAAAGACACCCTGAATTAAAAACAGTTTTAGACGTAATTGAAAGACCAGATCTTTTCCCATCTGCAGAAGATCCTAGCAAAGGAGCTTTTGTAGGTTGTCCAGCTGGCTGGGGTTGCCAATTATCTAACGCTAATTTATTTAGAGCTTTTGATATGGAAGCTAAAGGTTGGGTTTTAGTTGATCCAGGTTCTGCAGCCGGTTTAGATGGATCAATGGCTAAAGCAGTTGATAGAGACCAAAATTGGTTTGGATATTATTGGAGTCCAACAGCAATGATTGGAAAATACAAAATGGTTCAGTTAGACTGGGGAGTAAAATTTGCTGGTAAAAAAAATTGGGACGGCTGTATTGTTAAGCCTGAACAAGAATGTGCTGATCCAAAACCATCAGCTTGGACTAAATCTGAGGTCAATACTGTTGTAACAGATAACTTCAAAACAACAGCTAGTGACGCTGCTGTAGATTATATTGAAACAAGAGTATATCCAGGTAACGTTATGAATGGCATGTTGGTTTATATGAATGAAAATCAAGCAGAAGGACCAGATGCAGCGATTGAGTTTTTGAAGAAACATGAAGAAGTATGGACCAAATGGGTTCCTTCTGATGTAGCTGATAAAATTAAAAAAAGTATCTAATTAATTTAGAGGATTTTGTTGCTCATGGAATTTTTATTAAAATTTCCAACTATGGAGCAACAAAGTCTTCGAGATCTTAAACAAGGTATCGATTTATCTTTTAAAGGTTTTTCCAGAAGTTATGGTGAATCGATAGAGAATTTTTTTTATCCATTACTGAAATTTTTAGTCTGGTTTGAAAAATTACTTATTAATTCTCCATGGATTATAATTATTTCAATAATTATTTATCTCACTTGGAAAAGCTCCCAAAAAATATCTTTAGCAATTGGTACAGGTCTTTGTTTTTTTGTTATTGGTTTTTTTGGAATGTGGGAAGACACAATGTCAACTTTAGCTATAATTTCTGTGGCTACGATCATTTGTTTAGTAATTGGGACTCCGCTCGGCATTTTAATGGCGAAGTCAAATAAAACTCAAATGATATTGAGTCCAATTTTAGATATGATGCAAACTATACCAACGTTTGTTTACCTCATTCCAATTATAATGCTTTTAGGTATTGGTAAAGTCCCAGGTTTAATCGCAGTTTGCATTTATGCTATCCCACCAATTGTAAGGTTAACTAATTTAGGTATTCGTGAAGTAAATCAAAAATTAGTAGAAGCTGGTAGAGCCCTAGGTTTAAAAAAATTAATTATTTTATATCGAATTGAATTTCCATTAGCTTTGCCCTCAGTGATGACTGGCGTGAATCAAACAATCATGATGTCATTGGCGATGGTAGTAATCGCTTCAATGATTGGAGTAGGGGGACTGGGAACTTCTATTTTAAGATCAATTTCTAATCAATATCTTGCTTTGGGTTTAATGAATGGATTAGCAATTGTTGCTTTAGCTATTATTTTTGATAGGATTTCGCAGCACTATGCAAGACGAATCCAAAAGCACAAAGACGTTTCAAAAAGATAAAGTTTTTTTTCAAGGGATCTATGACGTTTTACCTTTATTAATTCCTGTTGTTCCCTTTGGAATTATTTATGGCGTTCTTGGTATTGAATTGGGACTTTCTCCTTTAGTTACTTTCTGCTCTTCATTTATTATTTTTGGTGGAGCTTCTCAATTAGTGTTGGTAAATTTGTTTTCCGCTGGTGCTAGCCCCTTAGTTATCCTTGGTTCAGTAAGTGTCGTTAATTCTAGACATCTACTTTATAGTGCCGTGCTTTCGCAATTTATTAACAAATTAAATTTACCTTGGCGACTGACTTTAGGTTATCTAATGACGGACCAAGCATTTAGTGTGTCCTATAGGTATTTTGCAAACAACAAGCATGAGCACTCCCATTTTCATATGTTTGGTTCTGGTTTAACGTTATGGCTCATCTGGCAAATTTCAACCTTAAGCGGAATACTTTTAGGTTCAATAATACCAGAGGAATTAGGTTTAGAATTTACTATTCCTTTAACATTTGTATCGCTATTAGTTTATGAATTTAGAAAGTTAGATTATGTGATTGTGATGTTAGTGTCTGGCTTTATTTCAATATTAACTTTTAATCTACCATTTAAAGCGTACATAATTATTTCAGCAATCATAGGTTTAATTACCGCTTATCTAATCAATCAAAAATTAAAGGTTAAAACAAAATGATTTGGATCTTAGTTGTCACGGCTGGAATTATTACTTTTTGTTTAAGATATTCTATGATTGCATTTATAAAACCAGAAACCTTAAGTGAAACAACCAAAAAAGTTTTAACTTATGTCCCCTCAGCAGTTTTCCCAGCCATGATATTTCCAGCAGTATTATTTAATGAGCAGGGACAACTATATTATGAAAATAATGTTCAAATATTAGCAATCCTATTTGCTATTGTTGTAGGATACTTAAGTAAAAATACTTTAATAACCATACTAGCTGGATTAATATTTTATTGGTTATTAATTTTTATTTGATTGTCTGCAATATGTACTTTTATTAAATGCAAAAACAAAGCGAGCGAAGGTCCAATACCAAAGGCAAACAAAACAGTGCCAATTCCTGCCGTACCACCTAAAAACCAACCGATAGTAACAACCGTAATTTCTAAACATGCTCTGACCCAAGCAATTGGAAAACCAGTTTTTTTTTGTAGACCAGTCATTAAACCGTCACGAGGACCTGGACCTAAATTAGCGATTAAATAAATTGCGCCACCTAAACCAACTAAAAGGATAGAACAAACAGCTAGAATATATTTATTGATTAACAGCTCAGGAGCATTGAAATTAAAAACACAAACATCAATCATGATTGAGATGATAATAAAATTTGTAAAAGTACCGATACCTGGTTTTTGCCTTAAAAAAAACCAGAGCAAAAGAACAAAAAAACTTGTGATAAAAGTAGCGGTACCAATAGTTATTCCAGTATTAATGGCGATACCTTCATGAAGAACATTCCAAGGCGAAGCTCCTGTGGCAGAGACAATCAATAAACCTTCGCCAAGACCAAACAACATTTGACCAAAGCATAGAAAAAAAAGTGTTGAAAATTTTGGTTTTAAGTTAAAGGTGTTAGCAGAACTATATTTGAGCTTAGGTATTTCTTTAATCGTTAGAAACATTAAGCAAACATTTCTATCAAATTAAAATATTTAAAAAAAAGCACAATCGTACTTACGATAAATAAATTAATAAACCATCGGATCAAGATATTTAAAAAAGATAATTTTTTCATTCCAGCTTCCCAAGGAATGAACAGATAAGTAATCAAGGTATTTAAAATTAAAAGTAATAAGAAATTTGTAAATGCCATTACTCGAAAACTGTCAAATTTTTTATTGAAAAGCAATTTGAATTTTTAGTTTTTATCAAAGACGCATCTAAATCCAACATAGATAGCATAGAAATCAGAGGGTTTATATTGTGCTCCATCTTTTGTAGTCTTTCCTGAACCATACCACCAAGAACCACCAGCAGTTAAAGAGTCCGAACCTGACTGATTGTCGATCCATTCCCAAACATTGCCTCCCATAGCAACTAAACCATTAATGCCATCACTAAGCGTAGTTACAGCAACATGCTTGTTAAAATTTAAGGAATCTTGAGTATTTAATTTTTCAGGCATATCACCACTTGGAAATTTATAAGTTTTATTTATTTTATAATTCGTTCCTTGAAGCAATTGAGTGTAAGCGGCTAAAGACCATTCTTGATATGTTGGCAGTCTTCCATTTAAATAATTACAATAGTTCTCTGCCTCGTACCGGCTAATATGCACAGCAGGCTCTAGTTTGGTTTTAGGCTTTTCCCCATAAGGATTTAAATAGTTCCAATTTTTTCTTTTTTTCCAGCCACCAAACCATTCATAGCCTCCGCCTGTGATTTCAGCTTGGGTTTTGATGTTATTTTGTGTGCTGTAGTTTTCATATTCTAAAATTGTAATTTCATATTTATTGATTAAAAAATTACCCAAATCAATCCTTGGATTTTCAAAGGAATAAGCAATACCTGCTTTGAAAAGCAGAAAGAAAGAAAGTAAAATCTTATAGTAAAAATTCATTTAATAGATTAAATATCAATATGAAAAAATTATCTCAAATAGAAAAAGTTTCAAATAACTTAGTAAAAGCCTTTTTAAAAAACAAAATCATAGCACCAATACCTTCTAAGTTTGTAAAAAATAGCAAAGTTTCAGAACAATTAAGGAAGCTTTGTGAAAGTAAAATAAAAAAACCTGTTATTGGTTTTAAAGCGGGCGGGACTGGTATTCCAGTATTAAAGAAATTGGGTGAGAAAGAACCTTTTTACGCTTCAGTGTTCAAACATAATTTTTTAAAAAACGGTCAATCAATTAAAATTCATAAATACACTTTAGGCATTGAACTTGAGGTATGTTATTTAATTAAAAAAACACTCTTTGCTGCAAAAGGTAAAATAACTTTAAAAAATATTAAAAAATATATTTCCCATATTGCCCCCTGTATTGAAGTAGTGGGTTACCGACAAAGAAAAAAAGGCATTAAGTATTTAGGTGATCTTAATAGCGATTTCGGTGCAAACATGAAATTTATAATAGGGGCTAAAAAGAAATACAGAAACCAAAATGTTAAAAATTTAATTACAAAATTAACTTCTAAAAAAAACAATCAATCAGTGATCGGAAACACTAATACAGTTTATATCAATCCATTAAATTCACTTAGATTTGTATTAAATAAATTAAAAAAAGATAAAATTAATTTAAATAAATCTTTTTATGTTTTTACTGGTTCAACCGTAGGTGTCGTACCCATTAATACTAAAGGATTTTATTTAGGCAATATTCAAAAGCTTGGATCAGTCAAAACTAAAATATTGTAAAGTTAACGTTTAAGTTTTTTTTCTAATTTTCTTACAAAATAAGAAATAATTAAGATGAGGATTAAATATTCCAGTATTAAAAAAGTATATATTTCTAGGGGTCGATAAGTCGTTACCACTAACTCATTAGCTTTTCTTGTAAGATCCGCAATGCCAATAATCGAAACCAATGATGACATTTTAAGTACATAAACAAACTGATTACCTAAAGCAGGTAAAATCGTTTTGACCGCTTGTGGCAATATAATAAATCGCATTTTTTTCCAAAAATCTAAACCCAATGAACTGGATGCCTCGTGTTGGCCTTTATGAATAGAATTAATACCCGCACGAAAGATTTCAGCTTGAAAAGCGCTATCACTGATTGCTAAAGCAATAATGCCTGAAACAAATGGAGAAAAACTAATACCCAACATTATAGGCAATCCGTAATAAATCCATAAAATTAATACTAACAGCGGGATTGCTCTGACAATTTCAACATAAACAATATTAAATGAAGAAAGAATTTTGTTGGTAGCTAAAGAAGGGAGAGCAACAATTAAACCAATCAACATTGAAAAAAAAATAGATATTACTGAAATGTAAATAGTTGTATTAAAACCACTAATCAAAAATTGCAAGTTGGTAAGACCATCAATATTGCTAGGATTGATAATATCCCAACCCATATTGTAATTTGAACTACAGCCCTGAAGGATTAAAAGTAAAATGATATATTTTAAAAATCTCACTGACTTAATATATTTCTTAATAACTGTTAATGAAACTTAAATTATAAACTTTTCAGTTTATATTTAGCTAGGAGTTTTTTGAAAAAGCCAGATGATTGGTTATCTTTGATCCACTTGCTTACATAATCATTCCAAACCTTATCATCTTTTGGAACCATCATTGCTAAATAAGCAGGATTTTTCTCACCATCTGGTACGATGGCTAATTGAGGATATTTGATCACTAATGTATTTGCTTCTGTGGAACTTGTGATATGTCCATCAGCTCGTCCCGCAAGTACTTCTTGAAAGTCTCGAGCAGGTGCTTCAATTGATTTTAATTTAGATTTTGGAAAAAATTCTTTTGCCTTTTCTTCTTGTGAAGTGCCCAGTGTAGTAGCGATTGTCACTTCTGGATTATTTAAAGAGTCCCAAGTAGGAAATTTTTTCAAATTTTTCTTTAAAACTAATGGTACAGTTCCATATTTATAGTAAGTCTCAGTAAAACCTGCAACTTCAGCTCTTTTTGGTGTTTTAGTTACACTCGTTGAAATATCATATCGGTCAGCAGCAATCCCTGACACAATAGTTTTCCAATCAGTCGGGACAAATTTAACTTTTACGCCCATATCTTTCGCTAATTTTTTCATGACATCAATATCAAACCCTTTGTACTTATTTGTTGCCGGGTCTTTTACTGACATTGGATCCCAGTCACCTGTAGTGCCAACTCGTAGTTCACCATTTTTTTTAATCGTATCTAATTTTGATTCTGCTAAGACGCTGGAAGAGATTAAAAGAAAAATTATTAACGAAACTATTTTTTTCATTAATTCGTTTTACCTTATTTTTTTTATTTTTACCAAACGCATTTTGACACAACACAATTACTTTGTTGACTTTAACAAAGCATATATCATATAAAAGAACAAAACAAGAACAATTTTATGGAGTTAAAAATACCTTTTTATGTGCACAAAGTAGGCGCGGGTTTTCCTTCGCCAGCAACCGATTATGTCGAAGACGATTTAGATTTAAATACACATTTAATAAAAAATTCACCGGCTACTTTTATTATTAGGGTTCAAGGTAAATCAATGACCGATGCAGGCATTTATGACGGTGATTTACTCATAGTTGATCGCAGCATTAATCCTAAAAATTATTCAACCGTTGTCGCTAATGTTAATGAAGAATTAGTTGTTAAGACTTTTATTAGAGAAAAGGATCAAACTTTTTTAGCCTCTGGTTCAAAAAACAAAGCAAGAAAAATTGAATTAAGCAATAATCCAGAAATAATTATCTGGGGAGTGGTCACTTATGTCATTCACAAATTATAAAAGTAAAATAGCATTAATTGATTGCAATTCTTTTTATGTCTCTTGCGAGAGACTGTTTAAACCTAAACTTTTTGGCAAACCAGTAGTCGTATTATCTAATAATGATGGCTGTGTTATTTCTAGATCTAATGAGGCAAAAGCTTTAGGTATTAAGATGGGGGAGCCTTTCTTTAAGGTGAAAGATTTGGTGAAAAAGCACAAGGTATATGTTTTTTCTTCCAACTATGCTTTATACGGTGATTTATCTAGAAGAGTAATGCAAGTTTTAAAAACTTTTGCCCCTAATATTGAAATTTATTCAATTGATGAAGCGTTCCTGGATCTATCTTTTGTTGAGGCCAATAGGCTGGAAGAATATGGTAAAGAAATTAGAGCTAAAGTTTTAAAATGGACTGGTATTCCCACAAGCGTTGGTATTTCAAATACTAAAACTTTAAGTAAAGTGGCCAATCATATTGCGAAGAAAAATAAAACAGGCGTGATGTATTTAGCTGCGGAAACTGCAGATGAACACTTAAGTCATTTTGCTATCCAAGATGTTTGGGGTGTAGGGCGGCAACTGACTAAATTTTTTCTCAAAAATAATATTACAACAGCCCTTGACTTAAAAAATGTTTCTAATGGTTGGATTAAAAAAAGCACTAATGTTTTATCTGCTAAGACAGTGATGGAATTAAGAGGTATGCCCTGTATTGATTTACAGCCCAATTATGAGAAAAGGAAAAACTGTTGTGTTTCTAGATCATTTGGTAAAAAAGTTTCAACCGTAGAAGAGTTAAGAGAGTCCGTGACCACCCATGCTTTAAATGCTGCTGAGAAAATAAGAACAGATCAACAAATTACAAGAGCTATCACCGTATTTATTAGAACAAGTCCCTTTAACAAAAACAAAAAATATTACTCAAATTCCTATACAGCTGAATTACCTTTAGCGACTAATAATAGTTTAGAAATTGTTAAATATGCCTTAGCCGCACTCGATAAAATTTATAAACCAGGTCAACTTTATCAAAAAGCAGGTATCATCTTATCAAAATTAAAAGATGCTGATAAATTTGAGAGAAATTTATTAACACCATTTATTCAAAAAGATTTAAAAAAATTAATGCAGGCCATTGATGTAACAAATATGAAATATGGTAGATATTCGATTAGTTTAGCACAAGCAGGTATTAATAAATCTTGGAAAATGCGTAGACAACACTCCTCAAAAATTGATACTGCTTCTTTTTATGATTTACCAACGATAAGAGTGTAATGGAAAATTTGTTAGCAAAAGAACCAGTCCAACGCGTGGCTAAAGCACTGAAAGCTTTTGATGAAAAATTAGAGGTTATTGCCTTAGATACTTCAGCGAGAACTGCGCAAGAAGCAGCAGATAGTCTTAAAACTGAAGTGGGTTCCATTGTTAAAAGTTTATTTTTAAGAACGGGTAATAATTATTTACTTTGCTTAGTAGCTGGCGATAAACGTTGTTCTTTAAATAAAGTAAAAAAGATCTTGGGAGAAAAAGATGTATCGATGGCGAATGCAAACGATGTTAAAGAGCAAACCGGTTTTACAATCGGTGGGGTTTCACCTGTAGGTCATCTTAGACAGTTTAAAATCTTTATTGATCAAAGTTTAAACCGTTTTCAAAATATTTATGGGGCAGCGGGTCATCCTAATTGTGTATTTAAAACGGATTTTACAAGCCTTAGTCAATTAACTAAAGGTGAAGTAAAAGAAATAGTAGATTAATTAATTAAATTCATTATAGTTAATTTGAGGGGTGCCACAGGGCTGAGAGCAGACCCAAAGAACCTGACCGGTAATTCAGTGAGGGAGAATGAGTGAAAGTTTTATAAGTCAACCAATTGCGTTAATAACCTTAATCTTAACTGGATTAGTGTTTGCTTATGTTTCATTAAAGCAACTCAGAACTAAAATTTCTTTAAATAACTATTTAGTTTCAGACCGTAATGAAGGCACATTAGCTTTAACTTTAAGTTTATCCGCTTCTGCTTTGGGTGCGTGGATTTTATTTAGCCCAGCCTCTGCTGCTACTTGGGGCGGGATCGGAACGGTGATTGGTTATGCTTTAGGGGCTGCTTGTCCGTTAATATTAATTTATTTTTTTGGTCCGAAACTTAGAAAAGAAATGCCGGCGGGGGTCACCCTTACGCAATTTGTTAGGAAAAAGTTTGGTCATAACTTTTTTAAATTTACCTTAGTCTTAATTATATTTTATTTAATTATATTTTTATGCGCAGAGGTAACTGCAATTGCTTTATTACTTAACTTTTTAGCAGACTTACCTTTATGGCTGACAGCAGGGATAACGTTATTACTTTGTTTGAGTTATGTTTTAAAAGGAGGACTGAAGTTGTCTATTCTGACCGATAAATATCAATTTGTTATTTTTACTTTAGTTTTTTTAATATGTTATTTTTTTGCAATTAAATTTTATGCATCAGGTTTTTCTCTTAATTTTATCGAGACGAAAGCACCCCAATTATTATCTAAAGATTATTTACCAAATTATTTTGGAGCGATTACTTTTTTTGTAGCAGTTGCCGCGACTAATCTGTTCCATCAAGGTAATTGGCAAAGGGTATATGCTGCTAAAAATAATAATGTTTTAAAGCGTTCTCTAATTTATTCAGCTTTAATCATCTTCCCGATTGTTTTTCTTATGGGTTACTCTGGTTTAGTTTCAGTCTCCATAGACAATACTACTAATCCTGATTTATCTTTTTTTAGATTATTTATTAGTCCAAATAATCCATTACTGAGTATCTTGGTGATTATTTTTGCTCTTAGTTTAACATTAAGCACGATCGACACTCTGATCAATGCGATCTCTAGTTTAGTCGTGATTGATGGTAAAACAATTATTAAAGAACGATCAGATAAATTATTAAAGACCTCTAAATACTTAATCCTGCTTATTGCTGTAATTGTTTTTGTCATTGCCTCTAAAGGCTTAAGTATTCTCTATCTATTTTTACTAGCAGACTTATTGTGTTGTTGTGCTGTGGTACCAATCTTTTCAGGATTTTTTAAAAAGAAAATAAACTATCAACTATCTTTATACTCTTTAATATTTAGTCTTTTGGGAGGACTCTTAATCTTCCCATCTCCAGATTTTTCTAGGAGTATTTTAACTAACGTACTATTCAACTCAGATAGTTTTTCAGGTCTTTTTACAACAAATTTATTATTTTTCTCATTTATGGTTGGGCTTTTAATTCCAGTCGTCTTTAATTTACTTTATTCCTTACGAATTTCGTTGAGATAGATAATAACTGCTATCCAAATAAAAATAAAAGCAATCAGTTTATTAAGATCTAAAGGTTCGCCGTAAACTAAATAACCCATAAAAAATTGAGCAGTGGGTGTTAAGAAAAACAGCATGCTAGCAGAACCAATACCGACAATTTCAAAACCTCTAATATAAAGATAAAGTGGTACCAAAGTCATTAAACCTGCCCAAAACAGATAAAATGACAATAGCGGTTCATTGATTGAGAAAATATTTAAATTATTTAAAGTTAGATAATAAAAAGCTAGCAAAGCAAAGGGAGTAAGTATGACTGTTTCGCAAAGTAAACCAATGTCAGAAGGCGTATTTATTTTTTTTCTAATGAGACCATAAAGACTAAAAGTTACTGCCACGGTTAAACCAATCCAAGGTATCGAACCAAACTGGATCAATAACCACAATAAAGCAATAAAAACCAAGATTACTGATATAATTTTGTTTCTATTTGTTTGTTCTTTAAGAAACACAATGCCAAAAAAAACAGAAAGAATAGGGTAGATGTAATAACCTAAACTAGCATCAAGCAATTTATCCACTGATAAAGAGTAAACCCAGGTCAACCAGTTAATCATCACAAGAAAACCTGTCAGAGCGAGTAGAGAAATCTTTTTAAAATTTTGGAAAGTAATTAAAAATTCTGACCACTTACCTTGAAAGGCAATTATGATAATTAATAACAGGGCAGTCCAAATAGTTCGGTGAATTATAATTTCAACGGGATTAGCAAACCCAATGAATTTAAAATAAATAACGCCGAGTATTCCCCACCACAGTGAAGCTGAAATGGTTAAAAAAATTCCCTGTAATTGGTCTGGTTTCATAGACTAGAAAGTGGGTGCAATATAATTAAAATTTTAATATAAAGATATAAATACTTACTGGTGAGATGGGTGAGTTGGTTTAAACCAGCGGTTTGCTAAACCGCCGTACGGTTGAAAAGCCGTACCGAGGGTTCGAATCCCTCTCTCACCGCCATTTACTGCATGAAAAAAAAATTAATCGAAAAAGGTTTTAGAACAAGAAAATCATCACTCTACCAAAAAGGATCCAATCAACCGTTCAGTATCAGTAGGTCAAAGTTTAGTAATTTTATTGATTGTCCACGATGTTTTTATCTTGATCGTGTCAAAGGATTAAAAGAACCAGGGATGCCAGGCTGGGCATTAAATTCTGCAGTCGATGAACTTTTAAAAAAAGAATTTGATCATCATCGTAAAAACAAAACTCCGCATCCAATATTTAAAAAGTATAACTTAGATTTTATTCCCTATGATCACAAAGACATTGATAGATGGCGAGAACCACGAACAGGTGGTATTGCTTACGTTGATGAAGGAGTTAACTTACAATTACAGGGTGGTATAGATGATATTTGGTTTGATTTAAAAACTAAAGAATTAGTAGTCGTTGATTATAAATCACAATCTAAAAACACACCTGTTGAGACCCAAGCTTATTTAGATGACCAGTGGCATCAAGGTTACAAAAGACAAATGGATATCTATGTTCATATTTTAAGGAATATGAAATTTAAAGTCTCAGATATGACTTATTTTATGGTGTGTAATGGTGAAAAATCTTTTGATAAATTTGATAATAAAATTAATTTTACAACAACTTTGGTGCCTTACAAATCTGATACTAATTGGATACCAGCAAAAATTAAAGAAATGAAAAAAACATTAGATAGTGAAGAGATACCTGAGTATTCAGAACATTGTGAGAAATGTATTTATCTTGCTTCTTCAAGTAGTTTTTAATTTAATAATTAACTAATACTAACTCGTTTCGTTTTTTTTGATTTTTCATATAATCGCCGACCGATTTCATCGAATAGCGATGAGCAAAAGTAATTGGTTTCCATTTATCAAATCGGGATTTGATTTCTTTACTATCGTTATAACTAATCATGCATTTACATTTAATATTTTTAATATTTTCACTAAATGTATTATGCTTAAAAGCTTTTGAGACACTTCCAGACTTACCATAAACTTGTAATGATCCTTTAGTAGTGTATTTACTCTTTTCAAATTCATAAGGAGGATCAAGATAAATAAAAGTTTTTTTATTATCGGTTAAAAGCTCTTCATAAGATTTATTTGTTATTTGCCAATTTTTAATTAACTCTTTGTAGGCTGATAATCTAAATATTGAGTGTAAAGTAAAATGACTATCGGTACAGCTTTTGGATACCGAACTGGTTGCGGTTAACCCTGAAAAAGAAACACGATTAATCACATAAAAAGCAACCGCTCTTTCAAAAGAATTACCTTTATCTGCCATAATGGCTTGTTTGCATTTATTAAATAAAGCAGCAGTTTTATCCCAACGTTTTTCTTTATCTTTATCTTTAGTACCACGAGGTCGGACACCACAATTTTTTTTAAGTTTGAAAACTTCTTCTTGTAATTCATGACCCTTGCTTTGCAAATTTCGCCAAAAATTATACAAAGGTTCAAAATAATCATTAACCATTATTTTTAATTTTGGATCCTGCTTAGTCAGTGCGATTGCCATGGATCCTCCACCCAGAAATAATTCTCTATACTCACTGAAGGTATTTAATTTAGGCATTAGTGGTAAAAGTTTATGGATGGCATGAGCTTTACCTCCAGGATAACGAAGCGGGGTTTTAAAGTTGTTTAAATCATGGATTAATCGATAATCAACTCTTAACTGGTTTTCTTTGATATAACCTTCATATTGTCTAAGTGATTTTGGTACAGTTTCGAATAAACTAAGTTGATTAAACATAAATATTTCATATCAGATTATTTAGTTTTTTAAAAAAAACAATTTACAAGCTAGTCTTATAAATGTTAGTTTTTTTAAGTTATTAACATTATGAAAAAGAAAAAAGTTAAAAAAAAACCTAAAACAAAGAAAGTTTCCAAATCCAAAAAGAAAAAAAAGGTTATTAAAAAATCAATTAAACCTAAAACCAAAAAAACAAAACAAGACACGCCTTCCTTAACTAAAAACAAAAAAAGAATTTTTAGAGTAGATTTTGGAAGATATGGCGGGGAAGTAACTGTGGGTAGAGTAAGCCCTGAATTTGTTAAATATTTTATAGATAAAGACTCAGGTGATTTGATTGAATACTTACAAAATTTAGAGTGGAATGATCCAGAAAATCCTGTTGATCCAAATATCCCAAAGCCAGTTGAAAATTTTACAGCATGGAATGAGTGTGATGATATTCTGCATGAAAATAATTGTTACTCAGATGGTGGCGTATATGTCGCCGAGGTTCAAGGTGAAGGTTATGAACTCTGGAATAATGGCATTTCAGATAATGCTGGTGAAGAAAAACAAATTGAAGCTTATCATTTAAAAGACCGAGAAGCATATTTTGATAGATTTGAAAGTCAGGATGAATTAGTAAAAGCTTTAGAGGCAAATAAAGATAATCCTGATTACGTACCCGTACTAAGCTATCATCCAGGTGAAAAAGGTATTATTGGTTTCTATTTTGTAGAGACCGATGGTGAAGATTTCGATCCAAAAAAACTTGCCTATAGCACTGTTGAGACTACCTTAACCAGTCTTATTGATAGAGTTTGGTATGACAAAAAAGAATTAGATCACAATATGGATTATGCCTCTACTACTGGCAAGTCAACCTATGCAGCAGTTGGTTATATGAATTTAAAATGGTTAGATCAAGATACACCTGAAGCTTTAAAAGAAGCTTGGGAAAGTTATGATGATCATCTCAAATCTTAATGTCAAAAAAGATATTAATTGATATCCAAAGCCCAAAAGAAGAAAACCAATATCCTAATGGTGCTGAAATGACTGAACCAAATCTAATTAAAGCAGTAAAAATATTTTTTGATATTAAAAATGACTCTGAAATTATTACAAATAAAGGCTTACCTGAATTTAAAGAAATGTATCCAGAATATAATGTATTTAGACCTGACATAGCGCTTCCTAAATATAATTTAGTTTTCGAATACGATGGTTATATGCATTACCAACACCCACATGATATTGAGAGAGATAGGATTAAAATGATTATGCTTAAAAAATTAAATTACAAAAGAATAAGATGGCCTTATTATTTTCAATTAACAAAGGAAGTTGCCAAATTTGTGTTCCAAGATTTGGTAAATCATTTTACGCAAGGAAAATATAATTTTTATAACGACGAAAAATTTTATCAAGCAATCAAAGAAATATATGTAAATCAAAGGACAAATAAACAATTGTCTGCCGAAGACTATAAACAAGGATTGTTATTTGCACCTGGGTTTCATACTACCAAGCATACACCAGCCTCCTTTCATCAAGAAGGACTGAAGAGATTTTTAGATGATATGGAATGGAAATGTAGTCGTAAAAATGAAGGGTGTAGATGTAATGGTGAAACACCTAATGAATTGAAACATCAGGTGATCAAATCATTACAATTATATATTAATGATATAGGTAAAGGAGTAGATAATAAAGAAACCAGAGATTATTTGGTTCTACCTAAAGGACACGAAAGATTTGATAAATTTTACAACAGTATTAAGGTTGAGGATAAACTCTGTAACGTCTTTTATCCAAGACAAAATAATTAATCTATTTTACTGATAATTTTAATTTTGCAATTTTTTGTTCAACATCAGCGATCGCTTTATGAATATCGTCTTTTTCTTTTTTAGAGATCTTTGAGCCTGAAGGTCCGGTTGGATCAATCGCTTGGTTTGCAACACCCATTAAATTACCAATTCGTTCACCAATATTTAACAGATTTGAAGATAAGTTGCCGTACTCATCAATGTTCTTTAATTCATTTTCTACAATAAGCGTATAATTATCTAAGAAGGGTGTCCCTAGTTGTTTTTTTTGTAAGAGCACGTCTAATTTAATACCGTCCAAAAAATGTAAGTTGTGATCTTTATCATCAGGGTCGCTGCATTTTCTAAAATGGGAAATACTTTTACCAGTGATTAGTTTGATTTCATCTTCAGAAACTTTATTTAAAATCTGTCCCAAAATAAATTCGACCGATAAAGGTTCTCTGATTTTAGTCATGTCTAAACTATAGTTAATATTAAGTGAAAAACAAAGATTTTATTTCACTATATCTTTTTTTTAAATTCCTTAAAGATAACTAATTTTTCAAAAAATTATGAAAAAAAAGAAGTTTAGAAACCGTTTTGATTACCGCTTTTCAAAATTATCACCAGATAAGCAAGATCGAATTTTAAATTGGTTAAGAAAAAGATTAGCTCGATCCGTTGCTAACGACTTAGACTTTTATGACTACAATTTAAAAAACAAAGGAAAGGAGGTCAGGAACTATGAAATTTATTAAAAGTATTATCTTTGTAGTTCTTTTAACATTTACTACCCATGCGTTTGCGAAAAGTAGTGAATATTATCAAAAAACTTTATTACATGTCTTAACCGAGTGTAATACCCAATGCCAAAAGCAAGTTTTTGAGCAAGAAATCGAAAGTGCTTTTATTGCTTTAATGCAAGCAGTGTTAAATCAACTTAACTTTGCATTGTCGCAACAGCAGAAAGAGAATTTATGGTCAAAAGATTTGTAATTATCTTGTTGTTGATGACTAAAACAGCTTATGCCGAGTGTAAATATTATGCTGAAGCCGATGTGGTTAATGATGTTTTAGTTAATAAAAAAGAACACTACACCTGCAAAGAAAAGAAAAACTTTTTTGTTCAGTTTTTAACTGAACCTGAATTCGAAAGGTCATTAACGTTAGTTTTGATGACCCTTTTAGAAAATCTTTAAGAAAGGAGGTCAAATGCGAATAATCTATCTACTAGTAGTTGGATTACTATTGAGTAACTGTACTAATAGTTATGTCAAAAATAAGAGAACCATCTCTTCGCCGAATGATTTAATGAAGTTCACTAATGTTTGGTGTGATCAAAACAAATCAACTGACAATATAATTAAAATGTGTGGTCAGGGTTGGTCAAAAGACTTAACGATTAGTGAAAGTAAAGCAATTATGGATGCGAAATTGAAAATTGCTGATATTACCCAGCACTCATTAGTAAAGTCAGAAAAAGTTACTCATAAAGAAGACAGTAAAGGCGTTGTCAAATCTTATGAGTTAAACGCTGATAATATTTTAGAAGAGGCAACCATTTCTGGTTATAAAGTCATTTCTAAAAAAGTTCTAAAGGAGAAGAATGGTTGGCGAACCATGATCCTTTTAGAATATAAATTAACTTAAGTTAATTCGAGAGTTGGCATATATATATTTGCCAACTCTAACTACTGGAAAAATCTAACTAACCTTACAGGTTCACCTGAAGAAAACATAAATTTATAAACGTTATAATTTTCTAGAACGCGTTGAACATAGTTTCTTGTCTCTTCAAATCTGATCATCTCGATCCAATCTACATAGGAAATTTTACCATCTGATGGATCACCATTAACTCGTTTCCAAGTTTTAACTCGGTTAGGTCCAGCATTATAGCCGGCAATGGCAAAAGGGAAGACCCCAGTATATTCGTTCAGCAAAGAATTAAAGTAAAAAGATCCAAGTTGCACATTGTATTCTGGATCCTCATTTAATCGAGCACGACTGTATGGTAGATTAGCTTGTTTAGCTACTAGTTTAGCTGTGTAAGTCATTAATTGCATCATACCTTTAGCGCCGGCATGACTATTAGCATCGGTGTCGAATTCACTTTCTTGTCTGATGATTGCGTGAATTAATTCAGGTGGTGGCATGTTGACCCCATTAACCTCTCGTGGCACCGTTATAATAGGATAGTTAATATTAAGATAAAATCTTTTTTCGTAAGAGGCTTGTTTTGCAATTTGAATAGCAAAATCATAACGACCCACATCAACAGACAAATTAGCCGCCAACACTTCACTACCTTTTTCAATATCAAGAGCTGCTAAATGTTTTAAAATATCCTTACTATATTTCGAATAATTAAGTTCTTTTAAAACAATAACATGTTTAATTAATTTATTTTCACTAAACTCTTTTTCAAATTTTTTATCAATTTTAGTATCATCTTTTAAAACAAAATCTTTTTCAGGATTTATTTCTTTAAATGCTAACTGACCATAGAAAGTGGTTAAGAATTTTGCTGCTTCTGCAAAATATTGATTAGACTCAATAGAGTTTCCCGATTTTTTATGTGCTAATCCTAACCAGTAAGCGCCTCGAGCTAAACTAATAGGGTAACCAACATTGGCATAAAAGTTTTCAAAATGTTTTATCGCTAAACTACTATTTTTTAAAAAACTTAAAGCTAACCAACCTGAATACCATTCAGCTTCAGCATATTCAGGTCCTTCTTGCATTTGATGTTTGCTAACAATTTCATAAGCTAGAGCATAATTTTTCTTTCGGTACATTATATCTCTAGCTAATCTTTCTTTTTGGGACCACCAAATATTTGGGTGTTTTAACTGAATCGAGTTATCTTTGATCTCATTTATGATTTCCAGTGAAGATTCTAATCGACCTCTTCTAAGTCGCCATTGTAGTCTATCGTATTTCAAACCTTCATCATTAGCAAATTGGGCAGGAACTTTTTTAATAGCATTATCAACACCGTAAGAATTGCTCATCAAAATTTGTCGAGCATTATATAAAGCTCGCTCTTCTTTAGGCAGATATCTTAAAAGTCTTTTGAGATCCCAATATTTTCTCTCCCAAGCCATATACTCAGCCCTATTTAAATAATCACTGGTTTTTAATATTCCTTTAAATTTTGCTCTAAAAAATTTTATATCTTGCGTTGATAATTGAGCATCAATCCAACCTTCTCGGATCAAAGGTTCTGCTGCTGGAATATTTTTAGCATAAACATGAGCTTCAGCTAATTTTAATTTACCAAAGCCACTAAGTGGCGGATTATCTTCAAACCACTTCATAATTTGTCTAGTGGAATCTCGATTAAAATTTATTTTATGTTCAGCTAAGTATTGCAGTCTTGAAATTCTTGGATAATCATCATTTGTTTTAATAAAGTTTATATAGTCACTGAATGATGCTTGATTTCTTGGTTCTTTCAAATACATCCAGGTAATTAAGTTTTTAAATTCACGATCTTTAATTTTATCTTTTAATTTTATTGCTGTTTCCCATTTGTAATCTTTGATTAAATTCATGACCTCCGCTGCGATTTTATAGTCTTTGTCCGATAAAACACTTGAAGAGGGCAGTGCTTTATTAGCAGCTAAATGAAATGAAGGCGGTTTTTTTTCTGGAAGAAGAAAATTAGAAAGATTAGTCTTAACTGGTATTTCCTTTTTTACAATCTCAGTCTTAACTTCAGGTATTGTTAATTGTGCAACCGCTTCAGGTTTTTTTTCCTCTTGTTTTACAACCGGTTGTTCAGGAATAATAGTTTTACGGTTATCGATATTTTTTTTAAATTCAGGTTTGACGACCGCGATATCATTTTTTATTTTATCAGCTGGTTTAGTCTGCGGTAATATATAATTTTTTGTTGTTTGGGGAACAACTTTAGGCCTTTTAACATTCGGTTTTGACTGTGGTAAAAGTACATTTAGTCTCGTCTTATCTACCTTTATAGAATTTTTAATTACAGGGGCGACCGTACTGCCAGGTTTTTTCATAGGTAGTATTGTTGCTGCTAAAATATTACTCGAAAAAAGAAATACGTTTATAAATGAAATAGTTAAGATAAATATTGCTAGACTATTTAATTTTTTATTCATAAATTCAATTAAATATCTTATATTATCTTATGTTTAAAGGATCAATTGTTGCATTAATCACACCGTTCAAAAATGAAAAATTTGACCAGGATAATTATATAAAGTTGATCCATCATCACCTCGAATCCGGAACAAACGGCATAGTTCCTGCTGGAACAACAGGTGAGTCTCCCACATTGTCCCATGATGAACATGATAAAGTCATTGAACTTGCCGTCAAAGAAACGAAAGGTAAAATACCAGTCATTGCAGGTACGGGCTCTAATTCAACTGTTGAAGCAATAAGATTATCTAAACATGCAGAAAAAGCCGGGGCCAGCGCTTTACTAGTCGTAACACCGTATTATAATAAACCGACACAAGAAGGACTTTATCAACATTATAAAAAAATAAATGATAACGTTGGTATCCCAATTATTATTTACAATATTCCTTCAAGATCAGTAATCGATATGTCCGTTGAAACAATGGCTAGACTTTTTGAATTAAAAAATATCATTGGCGTGAAAGATGCTACTGGAGATCTTGATCGTGTTAATGCTCAATTAAAAGCGATGGGTCCCGAATTCCTCCAACTGACCGGTGAAGATGGCAATGTTTTAGAATTTAATCGTCGAGGCGGAAAAGGTTGTATCAGTGTGACAGCGAATGTCGCCGCTAAACTTTGTGCAGAGTTTCAACAAGCTTCGCTTACAAAAAATGATGACAATGCAAAAAAAATTGCAGAAGAAATTAATAATAAATTAATGCCATTACACAAGGCTTTATTTATCGAAAGCAATCCTGCTCCAGTTAAATATGCCGCTTCGTTGCTTAAACTTGCTGGTGATGAAGTTAGATTGCCTTTAGTAAAAGTAATGGAGAGCACTAAAACTGAAGTTAAGAAAGCTTTACAATCTGCTGGCTTAATTTAAATGAAAGGCGCACCAAGCAAAGGTATTAAGATTATCAGTCTTAATCGGAAAGCCTCATTTAATTATTTTTTTCATGAACTGATTGAAGCAGGAATTGTTTTAAAAGGTTCAGAAGTGAAATCTATCAGGGAAGGTAAAGTCAATATTGCAGATGCTTATGCTTCTGATAAAAATGGTGAAATTTATTTAATCAATAGCCACATACCGCTTTACCGACAATCAAGTTACAACAACCATGATCCAAAAGGTGAGAGAAAACTTTTATTAAATAAAAAAGAGATTAATAAATTAATTGGACGAATTAACCAAGAAGGTTTGACTTTAATTCCAACCAAAATGTATTTTAACAAAGGCAAAGTAAAAGTTGAATTGGCAGTTGCTAAAGGTAAAAAACTCTATGACAAAAGACAAACTAAAAAGAAAAGAGATTGGAATAGAGAACGAGCTCGATTATTAAGTAAAAATAATAAATGATATATTTAGGTTTAGGATCAAATTTGGGAACAAGCCTTGAGGAAAAGTATGCAAATCTTAATAGGTGTTTAAAATTAATTCAATTTAGCAGAATTAAAATACTAAAATGTTCTAAAATATTTGTCACACCATCATACCCTAATAAAACTTTTCCAAGTTTTTTAAATCTTGTTATTCAAATAAACTTTAAATCCAAAGCTCAAGCATTAATAAAAATTTTAAAACTCATTGAGCGAAAAATGGGCAGAATAAAAACTATCAAAAATGGACCGCGCATCATTGATATTGATATTTTGGATTTCAATAAAGAGATTATCGATGATCCAAATTTAAAGATCCCTCATCCACGAATGCATTCAAGAAATTTTGTGTTATTTCCCTTAATGGAATTAAATGCGAACTGGCAACACCCAAAAACAGGTGTAAACATTAGTAAATTAGTTGCAGATTTACCTGTTTCTCAACGTAACGAGATTACAAAATTCTCTAAAAGTGCTATATTAGACTAATGTCTAATCAAGAAGAATTGATAAATAAGATTAAGTCTTATAATAAACATTTAAATCCTGAAATTCTAAATAAAGCTTATGATTTCGCTGTAAATGCACACAAACATCAGAAGCGTAAAAGTGGTGATCCTTACCACAGTCACCCGATAGCAGTAGCTGATATTTTAACTGACCTTAAACTTGATAGCGCAACTATCGTAACTGGATTATTGCATGACACCATCGAAGACACTGAAACGACTTATAGCATTGTTTTAAAAGAATTTGGTCAAGAGGTAGCAGATCTTGTGGATGGTGTTACCAAGATTTCAGCTTTAGAAGAAAAAACTTTAGAAAATTCTAAAGCAGAGAATTTTAGAAAATTAATTTTAGCAACATCCAAAGATATAAGAGTTTTATTAGTAAAGTTAGCAGACAGACTTCATAATATGAGAACGATCCAAGGATTTGACTCCGAAGAAAAAAAAACACGAATAGCTAAAGAAACAATGGAAATTTACGCACCTTTAGCAGACCGAATGGGGATGAACAGAATAAGAGATGAACTAGAGGATTTATCTTTTGCTGTATTAAATTATGAAGCTAGAAATTTAATTGTTGAACGACTTAAAAATATCAAAGGAACAACTGATGAGTTATTCCAATCGATCTCTAAAACTTTAACTAATCTTTTAACTGAGCACAAAATTACTTCTAAAATTGTTGGAAGAAAAAAAACTCCTTTTTCTATTTGGAGAAAATTACAAACTAAACGTGTCTCATTGGAGCAACTAACTGATATAGTAGGATTTCGAGTTATAGTTAAAAATTTAGATGATTGTTATAAAGCTTTAGGTATATTTCATACCCAGTTTTCAACTATCCCAGGTCGATTTAAAGATTATATCTCAACACCGAAGATAAATGGTTATAAATCTATTCATACTTCAGTCATCGGACCTTCGCGTGAACGAATAGAAATTCAAATCAGGACTGAAGAAATGCATGATTTTGCTGAACGAGGAATCGTCTCACATTGGAATTACAAATCGACTGATAAATTAAAAAGCCATTCTTTAAAAGAATATAGTTGGTTAAAAGATTTAGTCGACATTATTAATAACAAGGAAAGTATTGAAGATAATTATGAATTTACAAAACTACAAATGTTTCAAGATAACGTTTTTTGCTTCACGCCCAAGGGTACAATAATAAAACTCCCAAAATATGCTACTCCAATTGATTTTGCTTACGCAGTACACACAAGTGTGGGTAACACGGCAATCGGATGCAATATCAATGGAAGACAATCTCCTTTACAATCAGAACTAAAAAATGGTGATATGGTTGAAATTGTAACATCAAAAAATATTTCTCCTTCTTTACATTGGTTGTCATCATCTAAAACCGGTAAAGCTCGTGCAGCAATTAGAAAATATTGGGGTGATAAATTGACCCAAACAGATAGCAAACAAGATAAAGAAAAAGAATATTCAAGCACGATTGTGATTGATTTACCTAATAAACCTGGGATGTTGGGTGAAGTTAGTACACTTTTTGGAATGAATAATATTAATATTTTAAATGTGGAATTAACTAGTCGAAAAAACAATTATTTACAATTTTTATTCGATCTTAAAATAACCAATTTAAAAAATTACACAACTTTGATTAGCCAAATTAAAGAAAAAAATTTGAATTTTCGAATAATAAGACATAAAAGAAAGAAAAATGCTTTCATTGAAAGAATCTTTAAAAATTTTAAAAAAATCTAATGCCTTATTAGAAGGACATTTCATATTATCATCAGGTCTTCGTAGTGAAAAATATGTACAGTGTGCACAGTTATTTCGACATCCAAAATACGCAGTACCTTTATGTAAAAGTTTATCTAGTAAAATAAGAAAAGGTTTTAAAAAAATTGACCTTATATTATCTCCAGCAATGGGAGGGGTCATATTAGGATACGAAATTGGAAGAAATTTAAACCTTCCAAATTTATTTGCTGAGCGAGTACAAGGTAAGTTTGAATTGAGAAGGGGTTTTAAAATTTTAAAAAATTCAAAAGTCTTAATCGTTGAAGATGTGATCACGACTGGTAAATCAAGCAGCGAATGTAACAAACTGATTAAAAAATCGAGAGCGAAATTATTAGGTTTTGCTTGTTTAATAAATCGATCACATAAAAAAAAATTAATAGGTAAAAAGATAGTTTCTCAAGTTGATCTAACAATTCCAACTTATCATCCTAAAAAATTACCGTCCTTTTTAAAAAAGATTAAACCAATAAAACCTGGGAGCAGAGGACTAAAATGAAAACTAATATTCGTTTAGGGGTTAATATTGACCACGTAGCAACAGTAAGAAATGCCAGAGGGGAAAATTATCCAAGTCCATTACGGGCAGCGTTAATTGCCCAGAAATGTAAAGCTAACTCTGTAACCATACATTTACGTGAGGATCGTCGTCATATTAAAGACTCTGATTTAAAGATTATTAAAAAGAAACTAAGGATTCCTCTAAACTTAGAAATAGCCGCTACCAATGAAATGCTAAAGATAGCATTAAAGCACAAACCCAACTTTATTTGCTTAGTTCCGGAGAAGAGAAAAGAAATAACAACTGAGGGTGGACTCAATCTTGAATTTAAAACTAATTATTTAAAAAAATTTGTAACCAAAATAAAAAAATATTCCCGGGTTAGTTTATTTATTGAGCCTGATTTAAAATCTGTGACTTTAGCAAAAATGCTACAAGCTGATTGTGTAGAATTTCATACAGGTGTCTTGTGTAAATTAGTAAATGAAAAAAAATTAAAAAGTCGCTCTTTTAAAAATGAAATATTTAAACTTCAACAAGCTGTTCAATTAGCAAATAACTTGAATCTAGAGGTGCACGCTGGTCACGGATTAACTTTTGAGTCTGCCAAAATCTTAAAAAAAATTAATGGCATTGAGGAATATAATATAGGACATTTTTTAATTGGAGAGTCAATTTTTGAAGGTCTAAGCAAAACTATTAAGAAATTCAAGAGTATTTTAAATTAATGAGACTATTTAATATTGGTGTAGACATTGTTGATACCAGAAGATTTAAAAATAATATTTCAAACAAGAATTTTTTGGAAAGAGTTTTCTCAAACAGCGAAATAAAACATTGTCAAAAAAAGAAATTAAAATTGAATTGTTATGCCAAAAGATTTGCCGCCAAAGAAGCTTTTGCTAAAGCCTTAGGAACCGGTATTAGATCAGGTATAAACTTTAATGATATTTACGTCTCCAATAATTTAAAAGGAGCACCCTCATTAAATATAAAAGGGCAAACTTTAATAAAATTAAAAAAAAAATTAAAAAATAAAAAATTTAAATTATTATTAAGTTTGGCGGACGAAAAGTATTGCGCCATTGCTATGGTAGCAATTTTAATATGAATAAGTTTTTCTCAGTAGTTATAGATAATCTTAAAACTTTATTTTATGCGTTAATAATTGCTATATTAATAAGATCTTTACTATTTCAACCTTTTTATATTCCTTCTTCATCGATGGAACCCACTTTATTGATTGGCGATAGAATTTTTGTAAACAAATATAGTTACGGTTATAGCAAACATTCCTTTCCTTTTAGTCCGCCAATAATGAGTGATAGAATTTTTTTTACTGAACCAAAAAAAGGAGATCTTGTTGTCTTTAAGACACCTGCCGATAATAGGACTGATTATATAAAAAGATTAGTAGGATTTCCTGGTGACAAGATACAGTTTAAAGATGGCGATTTATTTATCAATGAGCAAAAAATCTCAAAAAATAAAAGCGAACTGCAAACTGAAATTAGATGTGGCGAGAGAGGAATAGAGACTACAGTCTATGAAGAACAACTTGACACTCAAATTACACATTTAACTGCTTATCTAAATTCTGGATCTATCAAAAATACTGATGTTTATGTTGTACCAAGTGGTCATTATTTTATGTTAGGTGACAATCGAGACTGCTCAAAAGATAGTCGTTTTTTAAGTTCAGTAGGTTTTATACCCAAAGAAAATTTAGTGGGTAAAGCTAGTATTATCTTCTTCTCTAATGACACTCTTAAAGGGAGCATGTTTAATATATTCAATTTACACAGATCATTTAGATTAGAAAGATTATTCAAAACATTATGACAAATAAAAAACTAGACGAACTACAAAAAGAGATTGGAATTAAATTTACAAATTTTGATCTTTTAAAAACTGCTTTAACGCATAAAAGTTTTAACAAAGAAGATAATAATGAAAAACTAGAATTTCTAGGTGACCGTGTGATTGGTTTAATAATTTCTAAATATCTCTTAACTAATTTTTCAAAAGATAATGAAGGCATTTTAGATAAAAAATTTGCTAATTTAGTTAATCGATTTACCTGCGCTAAAATTGCCAAAAATTTAAAACTTAAGGATTATATGTTTCTAGGTTCTTCTTATATTGGACTAAACAGAACCAATGATAAAATTATTAGTGATTGCTTGGAAGCAGTAGTAGGTGCAATTTATTTAGATCAAAATTATAAAGAGGTAGAAAAATTTGTCCTAGGCAATTGGAAGAAATATTTAGATAAGTCTACCGTCGCTGTTGTAGACTCTAAAACAAAACTTCAGGAATATAGTTTAAAAAAATATAAAATATTGCCAAAATATAAATTCTTTAATCAAAGTGGCCCTCAGCATAAGCCAATTTTTAAAGTACAAGTTCAGATAGAGAATTCAAAAAAATTTACAGGCGTAGGGGCATCCAAAAAAATTGCACAACAAAATGCAGCTAAAAAACTTTTATTAGATCTTAAAATTTAATATGAATTGGCAGTGTGACGGTTATTTAATCTCAAAAAATAAGTTTAGAGAAAATTCAATAATTGCCAATTTTTTTACTAATGAATACGGCAAAGTTGGTGGAATAATTTATGGTGGCAATTCAAGAAAGATCAAAAATTATTTACAAAATTCAAATTTGTTACATCTAATTTTTAATTCTAAAGGACAAAACAAACCTGGTTATTTTAAAGTAGAAATTATAACTCCCAATGCTGTTAAATATTTTGATGATAAAGAAAGAACGATTGCACTCAATTCATTAACATCCCTTTTAAATATCTTTTTGCCAGAATATCAGCCTTATAAAAAAATATTTACTGCAGTAGATAATTTAATTAAGAATTTAGATCATCCTAATTGGGTTTATTATTATCTTAAAATTGAATTATTAATACTTAGTGAAATTGGTTACGGAATAAACATTGAAAATGTTGAAAATTTAACCAATGATAGCAAAAATAAAAATTTAATAGTTGATCAAGTCAAATATCAAATACCTGATTACCTTATTCAAACCAATAATAATATCCAACTTTCTAATCAAGAAATTAAGGATGGTCTTGTTTTTTTAAAACAATTTATGTTGCATAAATTTTTTATTCCTAATCGTGCAACTTTACCTGCTGCCAGGAACGTTCTTGAGAAATACTTTTAATTTTTCTTTAATTGTTTTGCTATTTCTAAAGCAAAATATGTTATTATAGCTGAACAACCCGCTCTTTTAAAAGAATAAAGGCTTTCTATGATCGCTTCAGTTCCAATTGTTTTATTTAAAATGCCTTGCTTTAATAAAGTGTATTCACCCGATACTTGATAAGCTAAAATTGGTAATTTAAAATTATCTTTAATTTTTGTAATGATATCTAAATAAGGCAACCCAGGTTTTACCATTATCATATCTGCACCTTCTTTAATATCCATAGCTACTTCACGTATAGACTCACTCATATTTCTAAAATCCATTTGATAAGTTTTTTTATCACCCTTAAGGCTTTTCTTTGAACCAACAGCATCTCTAAAAGGACCATAAAAATTTGAAGCATATTTAACAGCGTAAGAAAGTAATTTAGTTTCTTTGAGTTTATTTTTATCTAAAGCTTTTCTAATTAAACCAATTCTGCCATCCATCATGTCTGACGGAGCTATAACATCTGAACCCATTTCAGCTTGCAGAATAGCTTGTTTTATTAATATGCTATTTGTTTCATCGTTTAAAATTTTTCCATTTTTTAAGATCCCATCGTGCCCGTGGGAAGTATAAGGATCTAGAGCTACATCAGTCATTATTCCAATGTTGTTATTTCTCCTAGTTTTTTTCAACATTTTACAAATTAAATTGTTTTCATTTAAAGCTTCAGTGCCTAAATTATTTTTTAATTTTTTTGGAGTAGCAGGAAATAGAGCTACCATAGGTATTCCATTTTTTTCCGCACTATCGATCAATTTTAGAGCTCTATCTATCGAGTAGCGATACACGCCAGGCATGCTTTTAATCGCTTCAATCTTATTTTTACCTTCTCTTATAAAAATTGGTAAGACTAAATCACTAACGGAGAGGTTGTTTTCAGAAACTAACTCTCTAATCCAATTACTGTCTCTTAATCTTCTTAACCTGCTCTTTGGAAAATTTCCTATTTTTGTCATTTTTAAATTCACAAATAATTTTTTAATATAAACTAGTTTAAATTGATTATTTTAAAATAAAATTATACTATGACTAAAGTCAATGTTTCAAGCAGATAGGATTAATTAATATATGTTCAAGTCTTTATTTAGCACTATTTCAATTGCCTCTGATCATGCAGGTTATGAATTGAAAGAGTTCTTAAAAAATTATTTAATAAACAATAATGTTTCAACGATAGATCTAGGTCCTTTTGAAAAAAAATCTGTCGATTACCCTGATTATGCGAAGAAGGTTGCTAATAGAGTTTCCTCCAAAAGAAGTGAAGTAGGTATTCTTGTTTGTGGTTCTGGTATAGGTATGTCTATTGCAGCCAATAAATCATACAATGTTAGGGCTGCTCTATGCAATGATCTAAAATCCTCAAGTCTTTCTCGACAACATAACAATGCAAATATTATAACTATGGGTGCACGAATGTTGTCAAAAGATAAGGCTGTTAAAATCATTAAGAAATTTTTAACTACTAAATTTGATGGTGGAAGACATTTAAGAAGAATAAAAAAAATAAAATGAGCAAAGAAAATTATAAAAACGACATATTAAAAAGTTTTTTTCATCAAAATCTTGCTGACTATGACACAGAAATTTCATCTTCAATTAATAAAGAATTAAATCGTCAACAAAACCAAATTGAATTGATTGCTTCAGAAAATATTGTTTCAAGAGCAGTTCTCGAAGCACAAGGTTCGGTGATGACAAATAAATATGCCGAGGGTTATTCTGGTAAGCGATATTATGGTGGATGTGAATATGTAGATGTTGCTGAAACCTTAGCTATTGAACGAGCAAAGAAACTTTTTAAATGTAAGTTTGCTAATGTACAACCGCATTCAGGAGCTCAAGCAAATGGTGCAGTATATTTAGCTTTGTTAAAACCAGGTGATACAACGCTCGGGATGAGTTTAAATTCAGGAGGGCATTTAACCCATGGCGCAAAACCTGCTCAGTCTGGAAAATGGTTTAACGCAGTTCATTATGATGTTGATGAAGAAACTGGTTTAATAAATTACGATAAAATTAACAAGTTAGCTGAAGAAACCAAGCCTAAAATTATAATTGCTGGCGGCAGTGCCTATTCAAGAATTATTGACTTTAAGAAATTTAGAGATATTGCAAACAATGTTGGTGCTTTTTTGTTGGTTGATATGGCTCACTTTTCAGGATTAGTTGCTGGTGGTGTTTACCCCAATCCAACTGAATTTGCTGATGTTGTTACCTCAACGACCCATAAAGTTTTAAGAGGTCCCCGTGGTGGAATTATTTTAACCAATAGTGAAGAATTAATTAAAAAATTTAATTCAGCAGTATTTCCTGGTCTTCAAGGAGGACCTTTAATGCATGTAATTGCTGCAAAAGCAGTTTGCTTTAAAGAAGCTTTGGATGAAAGTTTTAAAAAATACGCACAAGATGTAGTTAATAATGCAAAAAGTTTGTCGGAGTCATTAATTAAAAATGGATTTAAAATATTTTCTGGTGGGACCGACACTCATTTATTGCTTTTAGATTTAAGAGATAAAAAAATTACCGGTAAGCTAGCAGAAGAAAGTTTAGGTCGAGCAAACATTACCTGTAATAAAAATGGAATCCCTTTTGATACGCAAAGTCCAATGATTACTTCAGGAATTCGTTTAGGTACACCAGCAGGAACTACTAGAGGATTTGGTAAAAAAGAATTTGATATTATTGGAAAATTAATTTCTACTGTTTTAAACGGTTTAGCTCAAAATCCTGAGAACAATTCTCAGGTCGAAAACGACGTTAAAAAAGAAGTAATTAAACTATGTACATCTTTTCCTATATATAGTAATTAATCTATCTATAATAACTATATGCTTTGCCCATTTTGTAGAGAAAAAGATACTTCAGTCGTGGACTCTAGACCCACAGAAGATGGCACAGCAATCAGAAGAAGAAGACTTTGCGGTTGTGACAGGAAAGAAAGATTTACCACTTTTGAAAGAGTGCAATTTCAAGAACTCACAGTCATTAAAAGCAACGGTAAAAGAGCGCCCTTTGATAGAGATAAAATTTCTAAATCTATTAGGATCTCTCTTAGAAAACGTCCCATTGATAGTGAAACCATAGAAAAATTTATATCTAAAATAGTAAGAAATTTAGAAGGTTTAGGTGAAAGTGAGATTCCAACTGCTACTATTGGTAAGTTTATCATGGAAGGCTTAGCTCACTTAGATCAAGTTGCATACGTAAGATTTGCTTCAGTTTATAAAAATTTTAAAGAGGCAAAAGACTTTGAACAATTCGTAGGCAACTTAAATGTTTATAAATCGGAATAAAGAAAATATCTATCAGTTTTTATCACTTGAACTAGCAAAACAAAACTTAGGTTCTACCAAAAGCAATCCTTCAGTTGGATGTATTATTGAAAAAAATAACAGCGTGATCTCTTCAGGTGTTACCAATATAAATGGTAGACCCCATGCTGAATATAACGCCCTAAACAAAAAAATAAATTTTAACAATGCCAACTTATATGCCTCTTTAGAACCTTGCACTCATTTTGGTAAGACACCTCCATGTGTAAGACTGATTAAAAAGAAAAGAATTAAAAAAGTTAATTTTTCTTTATTTGATTATGATGTGCGCACTAGAAAGAAATCTATTAAAATTTTAAAAAAAGCAAAAATTAAAACTAAAACTAATATTTTAAAAAGTTTCGCAAATGAAATTTATCAAAGTTATCGTTTAAATAAGAATAAAAGTTTACCTTTGATAAATTATAAATTAGCTATTTCTAAAGATTATTTTTCAGTCAATAAAAAGTCTAAATATATTACCAATTCACAATCTTTAAAAATCGCTCAATTTTTAAGATCCCAACATGATTGTATTTTAACTACAAGTAAATCTGTCATTAGCGATAATTCAATACTTAATTGCAGAATAGAGGGACTTGAACATAAATCTCCTGATATTATTATTATCGATAGAAACAACAAAATGAGAGAAAATTTAAATATATTTAAAAAAAATAAAAATAAAAAAATTATATTTTCGTCTTATTTTAAAAGCAAAAAATTTAAAGACTCCAAAATATATTTAATAGATCATAACTATGATTTTTCTCAAATGATAACAAAGATTTTTAACATGGGCTATCGTAGAATTTTAATAGAAGCTGGACTTACTTTTTTTAATTATTGCATCAAAAAGCACAAAATACATAATTTATATTTGTTTATGTCAAAAAATAAACTCTCAAAATATGGTACAAATTATGCATCACCTGCTTTTCTTAAAAGAGTAAAAATTAATAATCTTAACAAGGTAAGAGTGAATTTATTTGGTGATATATTATATTTTTTAAAACTTCAAAATGTTTAACGGGATAATTTATAAAACAGCAAAAATACTTAAAACTGAAAAAACAAAATCAGGTTTATATTTATTTTTAAGGTCTAGTTTAAAAATAACTAAGAAAGATATAGGTTCATCATTCTCGTGCAACGGTTCTTGTTTAACGCTTTTAGAACACAAAAAAAATGTATCTAAATTTTATTTATCTGCAGAGACTTTAAAGAGAACAAATTTCAAATACCAAAAGAAAAATTCAGTTATAAATTTAGAAAAATCATTAAAATATGGTCAAGAAATTGCAGGTCATTTTTTAACCGGGCATATTGATGAAATTTCAACAATTAAAAGTGTAAAAAATTATGGTCAGAGTAAAAAGTTTGTTATTGGTGCCAATCAAAAAAATTTAGCTTTGTTGATTTATAAAGGATCAATAGGAATAAACGGAGTATCTTTAACTATTAACAACTTTACTAAAAAAAACTTTGAGGTATTGATCATTCCTCACACATTGAACTGGACTAATTTAGGTGCATTAAAAAAAGGTGATCATGTTAACATTGAATATGATTTGGTCAGTAAACATTTTAATAAGTTGAAAAATTAAATATTAATTATGACAAAGTTAGCAAGTATTAAAGAAATTATTCAAGACGCAAAAAAAGGAAAATTATTTATTTTAGTCGATGACCATAACAGAGAAAATGAAGGAGACCTGATAATCCCTGGCTCAAAATGCACATCTAAACATATTAATTTTATGGCAAAGCATGGTAGAGGACTAATTTGTTTAGCGTTAACTAAAAAAAAAATTAAGCAGTTAAACCTTAAGCTTATGACTATGAGTAATAAGTCAAGATTTCAAACTGCTTTCACAGTTTCTATAGAGTCTAGAAAAGGTGTTTCCACCGGAATTTCAGTTTTTGATAGGGCAAAAACAATTAAAGTTGCAATCAAACCCAAATCATCATCAAGGGATATTTCAACACCAGGTCACATCTTTCCGTTAGTATCAAAAAATGGTGGCGTTTTAGAAAGAGCAGGTCACACTGAGGCCTCAGTAGATATTTCAAAATTAGCAAATTTAAATCCAAGTGCAGTCATTTGTGAAGTTTTAAATGATGACGGCAGAATGGCTAGATTAAATGATCTAATTAAATTTGGTAAAAGGCACAAAATTAAAATTGCTAGTATAGAAGATTTAATAGCATTTAGATTAAAGACAGAAAATTTTATTAAATTAATTTCACAAAAAATTTTTAATTTTTCTAATCATGGAAAAATTGATTTAAAAATTTATAAGAACAATTTAGATGGTTTAGAGCATTACGTGTTCGCAAAAGGTAATATTAGCGGTAAAGATCCTGTTCGAGTGAGAGTATTTGCTAAAGCAAATATAGCAGTTAATTTTAATAAAAAACCTAACTTCAAAGGAGTATTTAAAACGCTGAAATATTTAAATAAGTATAAAAAATTTGTTTTCGTTATGATAAATAAAAAAGAAAAAGATATTGTAGAAAATGATAAAACTAATACTCTTAGGCAATACGGTATTGGGGCCCAAATTTTAAAAAAACTTGGCGTTAAAAAAATTATTTTAGTTTCAAGATCTAGAAAAAATATAATAGGTTTAAAAGGTTTTGATATAAAAATTGTTAAACAGGAGATTACAAATAATTTATGAGAGCATTAATAATCAGTTCCACATATTATCCTGAAATTACTAAAGGGTTAAAACAAGGAGCTAAAAATATTTTGAAATTAAGAAAAATTTCATTTAAAGAAAAAAATGTCAGCGGATCCTACGAAATACCTTTTGCTTTAAAAAAATACATAAAAAAATATGATTTATTTATTGTGCTGGGTTGCGTCATAAAAGGTCAAACTTATAATTTTGATTTAATATCTAACGTTATTATTAATCAAATATCTAAGTTGTCTTTAGATTATAATAAACCAGTTGGAATGGGTATTTTATTCTGTAAAAACAGATCACAAGCAATTGCACGTTCTAAAATAAGCTCACGTTTAAATCGTGGTAAAGAGGCGGCTAATGCCGCAATACATTTACTTAATATTTAATTGAATGATTATTAGATAATGTCAGCAAGAGTAAATATAATTCAAAAACTTTATTCAAAAAAAATTGATAAAGAAGCTAAAATTATTTTTGAAAAAAATAGATATAAGACTTTAATTAAGAATGTAGTCAACGGTGTTCTCGAGAGGCAAGAATTAATTGATGAAAAAATTAATAGTTTCTTAAATAATGATTTTAAAGATAATAAATCTGATAAAATAGTAAAAATTATAATTGAAGCTGCGGTTTATGAATTGATTTTTCAGCATAACACGCCAACAAAAGTAATCATTTCAGAATATGTCAAAACGGCTAATCTTTTTTTAAATAATTCCCAGGTACATTATGTAAATGCAATATTGGACAAAATTTCAAAAAATTTAAGAATAAATGATAACTGAAAGTGAAATTATAAATAAATATTTTAAAAAGTTAACTTTAAATAGTCCAAGTTCTTTAAACCTCACAGATGATGTTTTTTTTGATAATAAAAAAAAAATTTTTGTTTCAACAGATACTTATATTGAAGGGGTTCATTTCTTTAATTCAAATAAACCTTCTAATTTTTTATTTAAAACTCTAAGAGCATCAATATCAGATATTATTTGTAAAGGAGTTCAACCTAATTTTTATTTTTTAAATCTTAACCTCAAAAAAATTAATCATTCTTGGTTGAATGATTTTTATCGTATTTTAAAGTCAGAACAAAAAAAGTATAAAATCAATTTAGGAGGTGGAGACATTGTTAAATCAAATAAATTTTCTATTTCATTTACTATAATTGGTTATCCTTTAAAAAAAAAAGTAATACTAAGATCTGGAGCAAAAGTTGGTGACGATATCTATGTGACTGGAAATATTGGGAGTGCATATTATGGTTATTTACACTTAAAAAATAAGATATCTACAAAAAATAAGAAATTTGCAATAAAAGAATATTTAAAACCTAATTTACCTTATAGATTTTCAAAATTCTTACCATTGTTTGCTTCTTCTGCGGTTGATGTATCAGATGGAATTTACATAGATTTAAAACATATTTGCGAAGCTTCAAATAAAAGCGCTCGTTTAAACTTTTCTAAAATTCCATTTACAAAAAATTTGAGTTTATTTAACGGTCATGAAAAATACAATAAAAGAAAGGATTTTATGTTTGGCGACGATTATCAGATATTATTTACTGCTCATAAATCAAACCGAAATAAAATTAGTAATTATGCAAAAAGAAGTAAAACTAAAGTAACTTTGATCGGGGACGTTGTGTCAAACAGAAGGAAAAACGTTATTTTGATAGATAAAGATAATAAAGAGCATGTAATTAATGCCAATAAAATGGGTTATCTGCATAATTTTTGATTAATAATACTTGATTTTTGGAGACTTATTTGTCATGTATGCCATGTTCTATTTTACGTAATGACCAATTTTGAAAATTTTTATTTAATTATCTTTACAGGATTACTAGCTATATTTTATAGCTTTATTGCATCTAAAGACATTTTATCAAAAAGTGCTGGAAATGAAAAAATGCAAGATATTGCTAACGCAATTCAAGTTGGCGCAAAAGCTTATTTAAATCGTCAGTATAAAACAATAGCTATTGTTGGTGTGGTTGTTTTAATTTTAGTAAGTTATTTTTTCAGTTTATTAGTCGGGTTAGGTTATTTAATTGGTGCCGCATTATCTGGAATTGCAGGTTATGTAGGTATGCTGATATCCGTTCAAGCTAATGTTAGAACAGCTGAGGCCTCTAGAAAAGATTTACAATCTGGTCTTTCAGTTGCATTTAAATCTGGCGCAGTAACAGGAATGTTAGTTGCTGGGTTAGCCTTATTAGCAATTACAATTTATTATTATATTTTAGTTTTACAGGGAGTAGATCAAAGAGAAATAGTAAATGCTCTTGTAGCATTAGGATTTGGAGCTTCCTTAATTTCAATATTCGCTAGACTTGGTGGAGGTATCTTTACTAAAGGTGCTGATGTTGGAGCAGATTTAGTTGGAAAAGTCGAGGCTGGTATACCTGAAGATGATCCAAGAAATCCAGCTGTAATAGCTGACAATGTGGGTGATAATGTTGGTGATTGTGCAGGTATGGCTGCTGATTTATTTGAAACATATGCTGTAACAATTGTTGCAACAATGGTTTTGGCATCTATCTTTTTTATGAATGATTTTAATATGATGATCTATCCTTTAGCGATCGGTGGTTCATGTATAGTTACTTCAATTATTGGAACTTTCTTTGTGAGACTTGGCAAAAATAAAAATATAATGGGAGCATTATATAAAGGTTTTATTGCTACAGCTATTCTCTCTTTATTAATTTTATATCCAGTTACAAATGCCGTAATTGGTTTGGATCAATTATATTCAATAAATTCTAAATCGTTTACAGGTTTAGATTTATATATTTGTGGAATTGCTGGTCTAGTTATTACTGGTTTAATAATTTGGGTAACTGAATACTATACTGGAACCAACTATAGACCAGTTAAATCAGTAGCAAGTGCTTCAACTACAGGTCACGCAACTAACGTAATTCAGGGATTAGCAGTTTCAATGGAGGCAACAGCAATCCCTGCAATAATTATTGTTGCAGGAATTTTATATACTAATCATTTAGCGGGATTATTCGGTATAGCTATTGCAGTCACATCTATGCTAGCACTTACCGGAATGGTAGTTGCTCTAGATGCTTATGGTCCAGTAACTGATAACGCTGGTGGTATAGCTGAAATGTCAAAATTACCTAAAAATGTAAGAAAGACTACTGATGCTTTAGACGCTGTAGGTAACACAACAAAAGCAGTAACGAAAGGTTATGCAATTGGTTCTGCAGGTTTAGGTGCATTGGTATTATTTGCTGCATACACTGAAGATATAAAATTTTTCTCAAATGTAAGTGGATCAGCTTTAGAAAATATCAATGTGAGTTTTGATTTATCAAATCCGTTCGTAGTGATTGGATTATTAGTTGGAGGAATGCTTCCTTATCTATTTGGGTCAATGGGAATGCAAGCCGTTGGTCGAGCAGGTGGTGCTGTTGTTATTGAAGTGAGAAGACAATTTAAAAGCATACCAGGAATAATGAAAGGTAAACGTAAACCTGACTATGGTAGACTAGTGGATCTTTTAACTAAAGCTGCTATTAAAGAAATGGTAATCCCATCTTTATTACCAGTATTATCTCCGATAGTTCTTTATTTTATAATTTTACCAATAGGCGGAATTGAGTCCGCTCTTTCATCTTTGGGTGCAATGTTATTAGGCGTAATAGTAACAGGTTTGTTTGTTGCAATTTCTATGACAGCCGGAGGCGGTGCGTGGGATAATGCAAAAAAATATATCGAGGACGGTAAATTTGGTGGTAAAGGATCTGAAGCTCATAAGTCTGCCGTCACAGGTGATACAGTAGGGGATCCCTACAAAGATACTGCTGGTCCTGCTGTTAATCCAATGATTAAAATAACAAATATTGTAGCTTTATTGTTGTTAGCAGTTATTGCGCATTAATTTTTTTTCTGACCATACATTCGTTCTCTTAAAGATTGAAGTAAGCCACTAACAAAACTTTCTTGTGAAATATCATTAATTGTTTCATTTTTATTGTAAGCAATATCTTTCATGTCCTCTTTATCATAAAAATTTTTTTCTTTTAGGATTCCGTACAAATCATATTTTAATTCTAAGATATTATTTACCAGCAGAACTTCTTTACCAAGTTTATAAATAGGTCCTTTTGATTTGACTCTTTCGATATAAATCCATGTATTTTTGTCATCAACTGAAATTATATGGGGTTGTCCTAAAATTTTAATTGTATCATTTTTATTTGTTTCAGTTAAAATCAATTGTTTTTCTCTATTTTCTAAAAAATTTATTCCGTGCGTTTGAGTAGGATCTCTTAATTGACAAGCGGTATTTAATAAGAGAAAAGATAAGATAATAAAATTTAATATATGTTTTCTAATTACAATAAAAATCATAATAGTTTGTATAATAAACTTGTTGAATTTTCACGAAAAATTTTTTTTTATGAAGATATAAAATTAGAAGATACTGCAGAAACACGGGTTTACTTAATTTTTTTTCATTTTTCAATAATTCTGAAAGTATTCAAAGTTAAATCATATTCAAATTTTCCTCAAAATATATACGACAATATTTTTCAAAATATTGAATATCACTTAAGAGAGCTTGGATTAGGTGATGTTTCAGTAAATAAAAAAATGAAAGTTCTTAATCAATGTTTTTATGATATTCTTTTAAAAATTGATCAAAATTCAAAAAGTGATAATTTTAATTTCAACATAGGCTTATTTGAGTATTATTTATGCAAAAATTCAAAATTAAACAATTCTAAGCGTGAAATCGTCTCTAATTATTTTGAAAACTATTATAAAATATGCTTTGAACTTAAAAGCGAAAGTATGATAGAAGGACACATAAATTATTAAAAACTATGGCTGTACCTAAACGAAAAACTTCTAAATCAAAAAGAAACATGCGTAGATCTCATCACGCAGTAAAAAAAGTCAATATTATTGAGGATAAAAAAACTGGTGAATATAGACTATCTCACCATGTTGATCTTAAAACAGGTTTTTACAACGGTAAAAAAATTTTAGACCTGTAATAAATTACACTATAACGAATGACAAACAAAATTGTGATTTCAATTGATGCTATGGGTGGAGAGAACGCTCCTGCAAAGTGTATAGAAGGAGTAGCTTTATTCATCAAGAAAAATAAATCTAACGATTTCATTATTCAGTTACATGGTGAAGAAGAAAATATTATATCGGAACTCAAAAAAAATAATATTTACAAGCATGATCAAATTGAAATTTTTAAAGCATCTTCTGTTGTTTCCGACGAAGATACACCTTTAACTGCAATAAAAAATTCAAAAGACAGCAGTATGTGGAATGCTATTGAGGCACAAACTAAAAAAAATGCAGACATAAGTCTTTCAGCAGGAAATACGGGAGTAATGTTAGTCATATCAAGAATGATTTTAAAAATGATTGATAGTGTTAAAAAACCTGCTTTAGCTGCTCTGTGGCCTAATGAAAAAGGCTTTAATGTTGTATTGGACTTAGGTGCAAACGTAGAATGTGATGAAAATAATTTAGTTGAATTTGCAGAAATGGGAGCTGCTTTATTTAAATCGATATTTCCAAACGAGGAACCAAAAACTGCATTATTAAATATCGGTTCAGAAGAAATGAAAGGTACTGAAACATTAAAAAAAGCTTTTCAGAAGTTAGATATTGTTAGCCAAAAAAATATTTTTAAATTTAATGGATATATTGAACCAAATAAAATTACCTATGGTGAGTCCAATGTAATTGTTACTGATGGATTCACTGGAAATATATCTTTAAAAACTGCTGAGGGTACAGCTAAATTTATAACAGACAATTTGAAGAAATATTTATTAAGTAGCTGGCTGTCAAAATTTTCTTTAATTTTTTCTTATTTCTCACTTAAAAAATTTAAAGAACGTTTAGATCCGCGGCGTTTTAATGGTGCTATTTTTTTAGGTTTAAACGGTCCAGTTGTTAAAAGTCATGGGGCCACAGATAGTCTTGGCTTTTATTATTCTATAGATTTGTGTTACAAAATAGTTCGTGGTGATTTGATGAAAAAAATTAAAGCGAACCTTAATGAGTGAGTTACCAGATAATTTTAAAAAAAAAGATCTTAATAAATCTATTTCAAAAAAAACTGGATTAAGTGAAACTCTAATTAAAGAATTTAATGAGAATTTAATTTATTATTTAAACCTTTTGCTTTTAAATAAAAAAAAAACAAAGATTAAAAATTTTGGATCATTTGCTCAGATTATCAAAAAAAATCGATTAGGACGAAACCCTAAAACAAAGAAAGAGCATGTAATTAAATCAAGAAAAGTAATTAACTTTCATCCAGCAAAAAAATTAATACATTTGATAAATAATGAGTAGCTATACAAAATTATATACTGTCGGTTCAATAATAAAATACCTAAATAAAAAGTATCCTGATATTAAAATTAAGCCGTATACATTTAGATTTTGGGAAAAAAAATTTACTAATATCAAACCTTATAAGATTATTAATAAAAGAAAGTACTATAACTACAAGTCATTAATTGAAATTGAAAAAATAATTTTTCTTCTAAAAAACAAAAAATATTCAATTTCAGGTGCTAAAAACTTTTTTAAAAAGAGAAAATATGGGCTTGACGAACTAAACCAAAACAATGTAGATAAGGATAACTTAAAAACTAATTTACAGTTTAAGTTAAAGTTATTAAACGAAAAATTAAAAAATTTAAAAAATAAATGGCAAAAAAAAGCACGTTAAAAGTTAGACTAGTTCCTGAAGCGAAACCTGATAGTGCATTTTACTATTACGTTAAAAAACCTACTAAAGGTGAAAAAGCAAAAAACAAACTTTCATTCAAAAAAT
>Ga0255762_10000158_pt1 | contig 59225 bp, 39 predicted proteins | sample 101ome_16_FD_179962 | JGI IMG/M metagenome (GOLD analysis project Ga0255762, IMG submission 179962) | Coastal salt marsh microbial communities from the Groves Creek Marsh, Skidaway Island, Georgia - 101401AT metaG (version 2) | ecosystem: Environmental > Aquatic > Marine > Intertidal zone >...
AGATGTCTGTACTACGAACATCGTCAATTTGTTTGCTTTTCCATTTAAACTGATTCCATAGCATACTATTATCCGCTTGGTACATAAAATCAATAATTGACTGCCAACCACTAAACGGTATACCTGTATCGGCTTCTAATTTTTTACCATACTTTGTAATCTTATCTGCTGCCTGTTCTTTTAATAATTCAGGTAATACCGTAATGCTATAATAGTTTGGTGTAAACAATGGATTAATATGGAATCTATCTACCCAATAATTTTCCATATAAAAACCTCTCTGAGGATGTATTGCTTCTAAAGGCATTAAATCATTTTTATGCAATTCTTCATGTAGTTCTGTAATACGGAAAATATTTAAAATACTTACTGTAGGATGAAACCAATAATCCGCTACACCACTTGCTCTAATTTTCTTTAAATTTTCTAGTGTGCTAGGCCATTTGCCTTTGTAACGAATATGTTCAAATGCATCGCCTGCACCATCAATACTAAGACTAAGGTGTACATACTTGAACTTCTTCCAATAATCAAGAATATTTTCTTTTCCTTTGCCCAGTGTTGTGCCGTTTGTACTATAACGTAACTCTACGTCATATTTTTTCTTTTCGTCTAGCATTTTTAGTATGCGCCAATGCTCTGGCATAATTAATGGTTCGCCACCAGCAAAATGTATTTCTTCCATAGAATCAATATTTTCGTCAATGTCTTCCCAGAAAACATCTGCCTGAGTAAGGTCAATTAATTTAGTTTCGCTATACTTGTCTGCGCCGGGGTGTAGTTTTTGAAAGTCATTTGCCCATTGTGTACTAAACAACGGAGAACAAGTTGTACATGCAAGGTTACAGTAATTACTAAATCTAAAGTCCCAGTATTTTAATTGAGGCTTTGGTATACTACCGTCGTCTGCTGTGCTTGCAATAAGATCTTTAGTTTTATCAAACCATTTACTATTCAAGCCAGTACGCATAGTATTCATGTTATGGCTCTGTTTTGCTACACATCTTTCGCATGCACTAGGAAGTGGTTTTCCATCTAGCATATCTTTGCGCATTTTCTTTGCACGATCGCTGTTAACTACTTCATCAAGCGTTTGTGTTTTAACATTACCAAAACTATTTTCTTCCCGTAAAGGAGTCTGACAGCAAGCAAATGATCTGCCGTCATTAATAACGTGCAAGTGCATCCACGGCGCTACACAAAAGTTAGGGCTATTTTTTAAATCATCGCTCATACTGCATCTCTTCAAATAGTATTATAAATTTACGTTTATTAGGTCTACTAAAAAACTTTTCTTTATTACGTTTTAAAAATGGTTTTAGTTCTTCCACTTTATCTTTTATTTCTTGTTCGCTATATTCACTTAGGACCTTTAAATTTTTACAAATCATTTCTGACACCTTTGTAGTACTACTAACTCTGCTATAACTTTCATCTACTAACCAGTTACTAGAAAAGTATCCTTGGTCTGTTATATAACCAATAGTATTTAAACAACCAAGCACCATGAAGGGGTGTCCTTTGGCTATTTGCATCCACACCATTTTTCCCGGGGCAAGCACATTTACTTCTTCATAATAGTGTGCATCCATCATAGGCATCCAAGAATCGCTTACTATGTTTACAAGACTGTCTTCATAAAAAGACTTGTGCATATAGTATTGGTTACCTTTTTTGATTTGTTCTAAAGACATGTCCATAATTACAGATTTGCTAGTAACATTTTTTACTAGTTCTTTTTTACGTTCAATAAAGAGTTCGCCTTTGCTTTTATCTGTAATTCTAAAATCTTTATAATTGTGCTGAATATCAGCATATTCAATATTGTAACTATATTTTCCAAACTTATCTAATTCGTGATATTTTAAATCTGTAACAAAGCAAGTATTATGTAATTTTGCTCTACCGGTAAATGCATGGAACAGTCGCTTTGGATTCCAGTTATCTAAATCAAATGTTTCTTTTTTTATTTTTTCATCGCCTGGAGGATAACTATTTCTATCATTAAACACCCAACGATAATCTTGCATTCCGTATCTTGATAGTAAAATAATTTGTGTATATATTTGCCACCAATCAATACCGTAAACATTTTTTGTGTTTAGCAAAGTTCTGTATGTTTTATTTAGATCTCCTAGAACAACATATATTTGTTCTCTAGGCATTCCATAACCTTCCAAACAATCTATACTTTTTCTCAATCTCCAAAGGTATCTATAATCATGACTAACTTTTGGCATGACTAACAATAGTTTCATTTTACCTTTTTTAATTCGTGAAAATGTTTTTGTAGGTATGTAGTTTGCAATATCATTTGATAATGCATTATGTGTAATTTCTAAAGGATAGAATAAATTTTTAGCAGTTTCTTTTCCAGAGAATAATTGAAAATTACAGCCTAGTGCTTTTAATGCATTGAAGAAAAATGTATATTGTTCTACTATAGAATTGCTGTCTGACGAATAAGGCACACGAGTAATGCCCTTTGTAACTTCCCAGTTAGTAACTCCATTAGGCACAGGTATATCGTTTTCGAGTAAAGTATCATAATATAAATTAATCATATTTTGCCAATGGGTCGTCAATATTTTTATTATCAGGTTTTAGTATCCAACCTTCCTTTTCTGCAAGTTCCATAATACTTGCGTCAGTATCTGGAATACTATCTACCCAGTCTGTAAGAATTTTAGGAAATACATAGATACTTTTATTACGTCTAATATCATATTGTTGATAGAAAGTTTTAAAATCTCTCCATAGTGTAACTGGATTACTTGTACGTCTGTGCGGAGCATCAACAGTAACCAAATAGTCTATAAGTCTTTCTATACTTGCTTTTTCAAACTCATGCCAACCAATATCATCTTTTCGACTATTCCACCAGTTGCTTATTTGATTATGCAAATGGTCTTTAATATGATTAGGAAGTGCTAATGGGCTTTGAAAACTTGGAAAACGTAATAGGTTTACACTTACTGTAGGTGTTCTACTCTGTGTAAGTTCTTTTAACTTGTATACTTCGTCAAGGAAGTCTGTAATAGTAAAGAGGCATAAACTATTAATAGTCATCATAATGTTAACGCCATTACAATTACCTTCTGTTAGAATACGTTTAATATTTTTTAACCACAATTCATAGTCTAATCCATCACGAATATATTCTGCTTGCGCACCTGTTGCTTCACAACTAGTGTACAAGTCAAAGTGTTTCATGCCTTGTGTTTTTTCAATTAGTTTATCAATAATAGCATCCTTTGCAATAAGGTTACTATTAATTGCAAAACGCATATTTGTATCTTGTTCATTAAACCAATCAAACAGTTTCCAAGTGTTTCCGCTCATCAAAGGCTCGCCGCCTGTAACACGCAGTTCTTGTAAACTATCACTTAGTCCGTTGTCCCACCATTTCCAAAAGGCTTGTATGTATGGGTTGTCCTCATCGTCTTTATAAGGTTGAGCCCAGGAACCGTCTTGATGAAAAGCACCGGCACCATCGGATACCAAGTTCTCATACGGCCCATTGTTCTTGATGTCTTTTGCCCAGGTGGTAGAGAAGGAAGCGTTACAGTAACTACACGCAAGGTTACACACCCTATCAAAAGCAATCTCAAAAGTTTTGAGGTTAGTATTTTCGTTTGCATCTGCTTCATATGCTTGTTGTAATTCTTCATCAGTGTAAATGATGCTTTTGAAAGTACGGTCGCTAACTGCATCTTTGCCCATATCTTCCATTTTCCAGCAGTACTCGCATTCACGAGGACGTTCGCCATTCTGCATCATACGGCGCATTTCTTTTTTGTGTTTTGTATTATGAATTGCAGTAAAGTTTTCTTGCACTTCTACCAACGGTATTTGATGTGCAGGAGGGTGATGGCAACTTGCAGTCGTTCCACTACCTAGCCAAGTAGTAGCATTAAACCATTTTGCTCCGCAAAAACTTTTACTTTTTCTATCTAATACTCTGTCTCGATACTGTTGTAGAGACTCATCCGGTTTCTTTGGCATTCCATTCCTCTAATAGGTGTGCATACATAAAAAATATATTTGCAAAATCTTTGCTTCTTCTTTTATCGTATGCTTGTATGTATCGTACAAAGTCAGCTCTGTGCTCCACTGCTGGCTCTGTTGTACGTAAGTAATCGCATAGTCGTTGTATTTGATCAAATTCTTCTAGATATATTCTAGCGTATTTGTCTTTCTTATAATACTTTAACCATGCTTCGCAGAACTTTTCAATTGTATCTGCATATTCAATTCTTTCTTCCTTATCTAGTAAAGTGCATTGAAGATGCGGAGGCCAATGCATAATATTAATACTCATTGGTATCCTATTTGTTTCAAAACTTTTATTATAGTTTTTTCTAAAATCAATAATAGTCATAATAAAATCAATAAATGTAGGCAAACTTAGTATATTCACAGTAGTCATAACTGCAACTGTAGACTTAGTTTCTTTTAATAGTTTATCAACGTTGTCTAGCCATTTAATATAATCTAAACCGTCGCGAGCATATTCTGCTTGTTTACCGGTGCTTTCAAGGCTAGTATATATGTCTACTTTTACACCTACCTTTGCCAGTTTGTTAACCTTTTCTATTAACTTATCAATTAGTTTATCTTCTACACAACCGTTTGTATTAATTGCTACGTCAAGACCTTTGCGTGGATTTTCAATTAGATAATCTAACAACTTCCACGTGTCTTTTGACATTGTAGGTTCGCCGCCAGTAATACGCAATACTTTTAAATATTTTAATGCATCAGGAAACCATTTCCAAAATGCTTCAACATAAGGATTATGTTCTCTTTGAGGTATAGGCATTTTGCCTGTTTTTTCTAAATAGTCTAAATGATGAGCACCGTGCTTAGTAGGATAAGGTCCGTTTTGTTTTACATCTTCCATCCATTTACTGCTGATCTCAGGTGAACAATATGCACACGCAAAATTACAGGCATTTGAAAAACTAACTTCTAGATAACTTGGATAAACATTATCACCTGGATCGCTTTCTGCAATTTCATCAAATCTGTCCCAAGCCCAAGTGTCCGCAGTTTTATAATGTCTATCACTAAAATAGTCTTTTCCTAAATCTTCTATCTTCCAACAATACGAACATTCTTCTGGACGTTCACCCATGATCATTTTTAGACGTTGTTCTTTTTTATACTGGCTGTTATGCAATGCAGCAGGATTTGCTTCTATTTCTTTCAAAGGAATTTTATGAGGAGCAGGATGATGACAACTGTGATTATAACCGTTCTGAAGCATTAGTGTAGTTTGTAACCATTTAGCCGTGCAGAAACTACAACTAACATTGTTAATTTTTTCACGCTTTTCTTCTAGTATCTTTATACGTTGTTCGTTACTCATAGATTATATTTAAAATTCTGCGTTGTATTGTGTATTGCAATTTGTTTTGCACCGTTGCGTATATGAAAATGTGTTGCCATAGGTGTAAGAGGAGATAACGTTACTAACGAAGTTATGGAGTCCTGTGCTTTTACATGCTCTCCAAGTTTTGTAATTAATTCTTTTCCAGCACCTCTTTTGCGACTCCAAATAGTATAAGCTATTGCTGTGTCAGCATCCTTTTTAAAATATGCATTTTGACTCATTAAATCTAATTCTTTTACACTACTAGGAATATCATTTGTATATGCAACACATACTATTCCTTCAATGTCATCTTCATACTTTAATCCGTAAATTTTTCTGCCGTAACTAGTACGCCACTCTACATCAAGTTCTGGACGTACAGGATCTTCACTAACATCAATATCTTCTAATTCAACAAGCTCTGTTTTCTTTACCCAACCGAAAAAATTATCGATCGAGGCTTTCCACTTTTTTAAACTTTCATTCATTTACCTCTCCGTATAATTCGTGGTGTATTTGTATAAACTGCTTTAAAAAATTTACTTTGGTCCGGGTCTAACGGTTCAGTAGAAATATCAACTCCTGTACCTTTTAGTATTTCAAACCCTAAACGTTTTGCTTCTTGTTCTGGATCCATATCTTTTACATCGCTTTCCCAAAATTTGTTTAACCATTCAAAGTCACGCACATTGGCATAGTCCCAATCTGTACAGTTTGTCATATAACAACCTTGACGTGCGCCTAGTATGCTCCACATACCGTTTTCAACATCTGCACCTACTTGACTCCAAATAAGCAAACGCTGATAATTTTGCCACCATACAGTGCGTAGGTCATCTACTTTGGCCCCTTGATCCAAAGACATCTTGACACCTTCACGAAAGCCCGCCCGCCAAGCCTGCCAAGGAGTCGCATTAGTGTAAGAAACGCTGTAGTTCTCGTTAAACTGGTAATACTTGTCGTCGAAGCAGAATTCAACTTTTCCTCTTTCATCGCCATCCTCGCTTGCTTCGTGTGTTTTCATATTGTGTACAAATTTACGTGTCCACATTTTAAGGCCGCCGTTACCGTACATTAGTCCATTAACGTGTACTTTGCCACACCAACTAAAAACGTGTTCAGGTGTAAGTCCTAAATCTTCATAGTCAACTTCTACATTTAAAAATTCAGGATCAACAATATTGTCTGCATCTACAGTAACAAAGTATTCTGTTTCGCTTAGATCTGCACAGGCTTTGTGTGCGGCATCACTTCCTTCTACACCGTGTACACGTTTAGCCCACGGAATTTTACTACATAAATCTGCATAATTTTTCTCAGCGTTTGGTTCATCATACGATAAGAAAATAATATCTTGATCTACTATTTTAATTTTACTCATTCTTCTACCACATGCAAGTAATTTTCAAAAACTTTTCCACAAAACAAACTAACATCATTACTCTTAGCAACAGTGCTATTTTGTTTTTCTAACTTATATTCATCACTATACAATACATTATACAACTTTATTTCCATTGTGTCTAGTAAAATATTTGGATCATTTTTCTTTGTTACATAAATTAATTGTGTTTTATCTTTATAGTAAGTTGTAGAAGTAAGTGTTTCCTTCATATCCTCTGTTAGTTTGATCGTCCAATTTCCATCTTTTTGAATGATCATAAAAGAATTTTCGTCTGTTTCTTTACTACTTGTAGGAATACGATGTATGCTTTTATCTACATCAAACTCTGTTAAATCCCTATGTTTAAACTGTATTTCAAAACGTTTTTCTGTTACAGAAGGCACAATGATATAATCTTTCATATCCTTTGCGCCTGTAGTAAACTCTGAACAAGTTTCTCCGTCAACTTCAATATAAGGACTAGAATCATCTAGTTCATTTGTTGCTTTCCAAATTTCACCAGTATCTTCTTTAAAATTTAAATAAAACTTTAGTTCCATTATATTTTCTCTACTATTTCGTCTGTTAAAAATTCATCTTCTACATAATGTAACACTCTTGTTTGTAAGAAGTTTCCTAAAAGAAGTGTTCCGTCATCTCTATAATACTTTCCTAAAACTTTTGTCCATTTTGAAGGAATATTATACCAGCCTTGTATTCTAGGCTTCATGTGTGTAAATGTTATATAACTGTTAGGATCTGTAATATCCTTTTCATTATCTAGTATTTTACTAGCAATCGATGCACACAAATCTATGCTACACCATTTTTGATATTCTTCTTTTGCATACTTTCCGTAAAACAATTCCCAGTTATTAACTATAATTTCTAATAAGTTGTAAAACTCTTTTGCTTTATCGCCTTTTTTAAAGTAGTGCAATGCACTATATAAGTTGGGCAATTTGTTTGCATCAAATGTTTTTCTATAGTACCTGTTTGTTATTAGTTCGTCGCGATAAGTTCTAACATTGCTTACAAAAAATAATTCTCTTTTAGCAAGTTCGTCCCACCAATGTGTAATATCATTTAATATAAGCATGTCTGCTTCTAATACTATTGTTTCATCGTACGGACTAGCATGATATACTTTCCATCGATTTTCAATTTTCCAATCACTATCTTCTGCACTGTCAGTCCAAGGTATAGGAATAATTTTATCAAACGGTTCTTGCCATTCTTTAGGAACGTTGTCGTTTGTAATTAAACTAATTTTTTGTCCGTCATTATACCTATGTAAACTTTTTGCAAGTGCATATGCCTGTCTAATATAATTTGTATCTTTATTGTTTTGTGCTAGTAAACAAAATCCTCTATTCATTTTCTAACACTCCACTAATTGCTCTATCTAAACTAAACTTGTTCATAATATGAATATTACAATCTTTAATTGACCCTACATGATAATGGCCTTTCCAATGCTTTTTGTCTAACAAAAATGTATACTGCTCGTCGTCCATTTTAATTAATATGTCAGAATCACTTGTAAACCATAGTCTTCCTGGAAGAGTTTTTGGCCAAGTCGTGCGTTGATGTCCGTTATAAATGTGTATTGCAATACTAAATGCAAAATCGTTTCTAAATATCTTGCTAGGAATTTGATAGATTAATCTATAGAAATGCCAATTCTCTTTGATGTGTTTAATAAGCTCAAAGAACTGTTCCATAAACTGTGATTTTTTAAAGTAAAAAACAGTAGCCCAGTACATGTCAACACTTCTATCACTTATTTTATTAAATCTGTGTTCGTCTGGTCTATCCATATTAACATCTGTTATATGTCTATAGATAAGAAAGTCTTGATCTGTATCGAACGAATTATTTAAAATATTGTTACCTAATATAAAATCGGTATCCATTACAATAGTTTCGTCAAAAGGAGTTATATCGTAACAACTGCTACGATCAAAGTTCCTCCATTCTAAATCACGCTTACTCATAGTACCGTCACGATAGGTACGTTTTTGTGTACACTCATACCAATCAAGTGTAATTACATGATCGATATATCTCTCATAGTAAGGATATGTTTCTTTTAGATAATCGGCATTATCTGTAGCAAGTGCTACACCAATACCTAAATGTTTTTTAATCTTTTTTGCACAATAGATTGCTTGTTTAACGTAATCGACTGTATGATTATTTTGTGCAAATAGCAGTACGCCTTTGCTCATAGATTAACTAGACCCTTTACTGTTCTATTCTTTTTAATTTCATTGTACTTGTCAAAATATTCATATGATGTAGTAAAATAGATGTCAAGAATATCATCTAGAAATTTTTGTAAGTCTTCAACTTCAATCGGAGTATCATTATCGTCAATGAGAATAGCACTTGTTTGTTCACGCTGTAACAGCGTATGACAAAATGTGATTAAATCTCTGTTAACAGCAAATTTTCCGCCGTTCAAATAGTGTACACAGTTTTCTAAAAACTGCTCTCTTACAACCCTACGTTGATTATTTAGAGTAACCATATAATTGGAAAACTCTAATGCTTTTTCTAGTCTTTCGTCCATACGAAACCTCCGAGTATACTGTATAGTATATACTCAGATTAGACTTTTGTCAAGTGTTATGTGAGTCTTAGTTCAGTAACAATGTCGGGTGTAGGTTCTGGTACACTTACAAACGAGCCTGTTGCTCGTAATAAGTCAATTCCTGCGCCCATAGAGCCGCCTGATGCAAGAACAGGTTCGTCAACAGCTGGGCCAATACCAGTTTGGTCACCAGTATCAATATCGTGAAATTCCCATTTAAATGTTATTTCATCATATGCTGAATTACGTTTTACATATAGCGTATAATAGTTTTCTGCATATTCCGCTTGACTACCATTTTTCTTAGCAATAATTTGATAGCCGGTAGATAGCTGATAAAATCCTAAAGCACTTTCAATAGATCCGCCTATATCTCCGTCAACGTTAGTATTACCATCACGATAATTTGCTGTTCCGTCGCCCGATGTTCTATTTGCTTCAAATATTGCATTGCCGCCATTACCTAACATAGTTCCCCAATCAGAGTCTTTTGCTGTTGCGCCTGATAAGAATTGTGATAGTCTAATTTGTCCACCACTATTAAAAAAGTGTCTAGCATGATCGGCACCACTTGCAGTAACTCTAGTTCCAGCACTGTTTGTGCATTCATAGCCGCCGCTAAAAATTACTCTTATTTCACAGTAAATGGCCTGGCCTTGAAATTGTCCGCCCCATGTAGTAGTTCTCTGAGAATTTGCAAATGCTCTAGTAGTAGTTAGGGTACGTTGACTAGCAGATATTGAATTTTTTTGGCTTTGTATTTGTGTAAGAGCGTTAGCCCAGTCATTGATACCTGTATTAACATTAGGGCTATCAATACTAAATGTATCTCCTGTAATTCTAGTAACACTAGGGCCGCTGGCATCGGCGCCAATAATATGATTATCGGGAATATCTTGAGGTAGTGCATCAGTGTTTGATTGATGCCTAGAACACTTGTTGATGTCTGATCTTAGAAAGTTCCATTCAGAATTGTTTATTACGTTTGCAGTACCTAATGACGGGGAATCTTCTTTACTGAACACAATTTGCCCGTAGCCGTCGCCGCCGGAACCTAAGCCGAGTATTGCTGTCACGCCATCAACTATACTATTATAGTCGTTACCGTCGACAACCGAGCCAACATTTGCCATAATTAATCTCCTTCGTCAAGACTTGATTGAGTTGAGTAGCTAGGAGAATCTACGGATACAAAACTTCCTGTTGGTCTAAGTTGTTTAACAATGCTAGTTAGTGTTCCTCTAACAACTTCATCATCGTTAGGGTCGCCTTGGTCGTTGTCTAAAAATTCTATTCTAAACTGAATAGCGTTTGTTGCTGTTTCTTTTGCATAGATAAAATATCTATTTTCTGCATAGTAATCAGCTTGCCCACGTCTTTGGAATACTTCTTGGAAACTTGCTGTAAGATCAAAGTTACCTACTGGTTGAACAATACCTGCTGCACCAGTTTTAGTAGTTGTGTCTTTACCAAATTTAATTGTTCCCATATTTGTTAATATACTATTCCAGTCTTGACCTTTTGGAGTATTATCTCCAACAATTTCTGCAGACATGTGTATTTCACCACCAGCATTAAAAAATGCACGTCTATGGTTTGAATCATCAAAGTTTACTGTAAACTGATGTACTAGTTCGCCTGCCCATCCTGCAAAACGTGTGCTAGTAGTAGCAGTTTCTAGTGTAACTTGAGTGCCATCAACTTCACCGGCATTGCCTTCAAGAATTGTAACAACTGCAATATATGAATTAAAGCCTTTTTGTATGTCGCCGTCAATGTCGTTTGCGCCAATTGTTTCTTCAGGATCAATTTCTGCGAGTGAAGAAAGACTTCCTGTTTGGTGTACATGAGCTCTGTTGATATCTTCTCTGAGAAGATTCATATGTTGTGCTGTTACAGATTCGCCTACGCTTACTGGAGCACTTACTAATTCTTGACCGTAACCGTTGCCGCCAAAACCGGCACCAAGCAAGTTCGAAACTCTTGATTGTAATGAATTATAATTTGCTGCGGTTATTAGGCTTCCTGGGTTTACAGACATATTTTACTTCCTATAAAGTGCTAGTATTATTTATACCTTTAATACGCACTCGACTAATTTTTCTTCTTCAGCTTCGTTAGTTTCAAGTGCAATACCTATAAATGCTTTAGTAGGAACTGTTGTACATACGCCATTTTCCCAAGCAAACACACCTTGTCCTTTTTTAACTGGACCACTAACACGTACCGGAACACGACCTTTTAGACCAATTGCTTGTCCATCAATATCTTTATTCATCAAATACGCAGGTGCGTCTGAGATAACACCAATTGCAATGCTTTCTGCTTTAGCAGCGCCAGCTTCGTATGATTCATCAAACGATATTGCCATTGCTGTACCAACTGGATATTCTTGATCTGTAGTATACTTTTCTGCTAAGTCAGCATACTGTGCTTCTGTAGCAACACCCTGGAATTTGTTTGCAAACAAATCTCCGTTACCATCACGTACTGCAATAGTATTTGCACTATCAGATGCTGATGGAAACTTTGCATTTGCTAAAGGATTAGCAGGATCATACGCACCAACATTTAATGAAGATGCAATACTTGCTAGGCCAGTAAAGTTATCTGCATAAACATTTGGCCAAGGATAATCAACAGATCCTAGTGTAGATGTTCCAACTTGTGGTCCACCCGGTTGTGTTTCTGTGCCTACTACAAATCCAGGAATAACTGAATCTGCAAAAATACGCATTGGATTTAAAATTGTACCTAGTGCGTTTTTAGCACGGAATTCAATTTGTAATCCGTTTTCGTTAGCAATAACTGCTTTATTATCTAACTCTACTTTTAATTTCAAGTCACCGTCGTCACCAACTTGTAATCCTGTGTCACTAAATCTTGCTAGTCCTGCAAAAGTTGCGCTTTGGTTTCTAACATATGCACTTGCAGGTTCGCCGCCTAATTTTTCTGCGTTTGTTGCAGTACCAACAATTCTCCAGTCGCCTGAGCTAACACCGCCTGAACTGTTTAGTGTATTTTTTAATGTAATACCTTGACGAATTCTGTCAAAGCCTGGAATGTTAGAATCAACATCGCCTGTGTCAATTGTAAAGTCTTGTGAACTAACTGCAAAAACAGTTTCATCATTTACAACTGCTGTAATAATTCCTCGTGTCGTACCACCGGTATCTCTAACTGAACGGCTTACAATTTGTGTTTGACCTGAGCCTGCACTTTGGGGTCCGATAAGTACAAAGTCTCCGCCATTATATGTGTAAAGTTGTTCGTTGTCTTGGTCCCACCAAAAATCACCTTCTTTTAGTCCTGTTGGAACTGTAGTACTAACTTCTGCACCACCTGTTGTTCTCCATTTTAGACCATCAAAGAATTTTAGTTTACTGTTGCCAGTATCAAACCAAATCTGTCCTGGTAGTTTGCGTGGCGGTTCTGACTGCCCTGCAAAGTTTTCTAGTAAGAAAACAAAGTTTTCGTTTTGAATCTCACCGTATCCAGCAAAGTTTTTACCAACTAGCTTTAGATCGGTGGTTTGATCAATAGTACCATCTTCAATTTTCCAAGATTTACTATTACTGAATGTATCAATTGTATATGCCATTTATAAACCCCTGTTACGACAATAGTATTTATCTGCTTTTACGTAATTGGTGTCGTACGTACCCATTGCCATGAATTTCCTGTTATTTCAAATTCCATAGTTGCTCTACTAGGAACTAAGTTTGCGTCACCTGTAATAGGTGCAAAGTTAACGTCCTGTAGTACTGATTCCAGCTGTGGAGTAGTACTATCTTCCGGATCTACATAGACCGAAACATATGATTTACTAATACTATCATCTACGTCAATGCCTGATACTGTTGTACCTGTATAAGATATACAATACACTCTTGCTACAGTACCATTTTGCTTTTCTGCGGCAGGATATAAAAAGTTTAGTATACCTAGTACATCATTGTATGGTCCGCCATCAATAGCAAAGTTTGCTGATGGGCTTGTAAATCCTGTACAATCAGCTGTAAAAACTACTGGTTCAGATTCAAGTACAGTATCAACATAACCCTTTGTTGCTACTGCATTATCTGGATCTGAAGTTATAGGTGATCTAACACCTTTAATTAGTTGGTCATTAATTGTAATATCACCAGCACTACCAATATTTAAAGGAGCTGTAGATGTAATAAGACTATCGTTAATTGTAATGTCGTCTACTGTTAATGTTTGTAAAGTACCAACTCTTACAAGTCCTTCTGCATAGATTACTGTATCATGTAATCTGTTAGCACTTAGTTTATTAACGTTGTTTATTTTATAACTGTTACCTGTTGTAAGATCAAAACTTTGGTTTGAAGTCCAATTTCCAGTTTCAAACTCCCAAGTAAAGTCTTTACTACCGTCACTTGATCTAACAATGATACCAGCACCGTCTACTTGAGAGTCTGTGCCTTGTGTACTATCATCTAATAAACCAAGTTCAATGTTTTTATCTTCAACACGCAAACTTGAAACATTCAAGTAAGTAGTATCTCCGTTTACTTGTAAATTACCTTCAACTTCTAAAGAACCTGTAACTCTAGCATCGCCTTCTACATCAAAATCTACTGTAGGAACGTCTGTAAAAATACCTACACGCTTTTCCGAAGCATCAACATAGAATGCATTGTCAAATGCATTGCCTCGTCTTGTTCTAATTGAAAAATCTCTATCAGAACGTTGTGTTTCTAATGCTGTTACTAATCCTTCTGTAACTTTTAGCACTACATATTCTGTATCAGAAACACCAACTGAAAGTCCTGCTGCGTTTTTAACTTTTAAACTACCGCTTGTTTCTGTGTTACGGTCAGTTTTCATAAAGTTATCTGATGTAAACTGCTCTAATGTGTTACTATCAATAAGTGAGCTTGTACTTTCTGCTGTTCCTCTAAACCAAAAATCCGAACTAACCGGATTCAAACCAATTTTAATAAGTTGTCTTTTTGGATTTCTGTTATCATCTGGATCTACTGGAAATCCTGTAATGTTTACTCTTGGTCTAAATTGTGTTCTTGATATAATACCAGTTAATGTACCATTTACATACATATACAAAACTGTTTGGTCTTGTCCATTTTCGTCGATAATAGTAAACGCTTCAAAACCTGTTTTACCTTGTGCTGCTGTAAACTGTGGTCCAACAAGTACAATATCTTGTCCATCAAAGAAATATAATTTATTATTTAAACTGTCAATCCATAAATCACCTGTAACTAAGTTAGGCTGATTTTGCGAAACAACTGCACCACTAGCACTTCTGAATGTTTCACCTGTATAAACTTTTAATCTTTCTTCAGCAGTATCATACCATAACTGACCAACAAGCGGCGATCCTGGAGCACTTGTTTTAGCAAAATTTTCCATAAGTTTAATAAAGTTTTCATTTAAAAACTCACCAAACCCTTTATAGTTTCTACCAACAAGTGTAATGTCTGTGGACGTATTATCTATCTGCCCATCTACTAGGTCTACTAGTAATTCACCGTTTGTTTTGTTTAGTTTATAGCTCATATTACTCTCTTCCGGTATAGATAATGTAGTTCATTGTTACAGTAGGAGGCATAATATTTAGAGGTTGTCCAACATCATTACTACTAATAATGTCACCACTGTTAGGTAATTTTTGCCCTTGTTCTGTTGCTGTAGGTGCATCTACTAGACTTACAGCATCGTCGTCTGTTGGATCTATTCTATCCTGTACTGCATAGAACTGGTTGTTGTCTGCGTCTTTTAAACTGTGTTGGTGTTCTGGAAGATTAGTAACATCAATAATTTTTGTTTCACTTCCGTCTAATGCACCAATAACATCTGCTGATCCTGCTGTTACAATGTTTGCACTAGTTCCGCCAATGTTGTCTGCACCTAAAGGCAATCTACCACGCATATCAGGAACTTTAAAGAATCCCGGTGTTACTTGGGATTCTGGACCAAATCTAAATCTAATTGCGGAAAACAGTTCTTGAAAGTCTTCTCTACTTACTTCTTGTCCATTACATAATAGCCAACCATCTGGTGCTTCTTCGCCACCATAAGGAAGTATAACACCCGGAGGGTTAACTGGAATAGTTTTTAATAAGTTTTCTTTAGTAACTTTTTTAATACCTGGTGCATTACCCGATACTTGGTTTACTAGCAGTTCATCATTGTTTAGTACTTCTGTAATACTTGGCTTTTGTGCGATAAACTGGTTTGAAATTTCTGTGCGGAACTTTTTCTGTAGTGGCTGTTCACCTGTAGGTAACGGATCTCCGTTAGCATCTTCGCCGTTATTAAAGTTTGGATCTTGGAATTGTCCATCAAATTCAACAGGTACAAGTGTTGTTACATCACCTTCCATAATAAATGTAGTACGTGAAGTAAGTTTATCTGATTCTGTTGAACGTCCTGTAATTGTACCACTTACATTACCAACTAAGTTTCCTGTAAATGTTGTTGCATACATGTTTCTAAATTTTACAGTATTAGAACCAATGTCTCTAATATTATTATCGTCTGGAACAATATTTGTAGAAGTTAATAGATCTAGTAATTTAGTTTCGCCACCAACATTTAAACTTTGTCTAATACCTGCTCCGCCACGTACTTGTAACGCACCATTATTAATTGTTGCACTATTAGTTGTATCATTTATAATAACACTTCCACTTGATTGAATATTACCTACTACATCAAGTGCTTCGTCTGGTGCTTCTGTATTAATACCTACACGTAAGTTTGAGTCAACACGCACAACTGTTCTTGTAATGTTTTCGTTACGAACACGCAAGTCAATGTTTGAACCGCCAACGTTATGTTGAATAATACCTGCTTGGCCTTCAACTCCTACTGTTAGCTCTCCGTTAATACCGTAGTTAATACCTTGGTTGTTTTGAACATTAATAGGAAAGTTTGTTGTACTGGTTGTATTACCTCTTAGAAAATCAGCAGCGCCAATAACTTCGTTGTTTACAATCAGGTTTTCTGCTTTTTCAGCAGTACCAAAGAATTTAAAGTTACTAAGTCCGTCCGAGTCAGTATCTCTATTAATAAGGTTAATACCTGGATTAATCTGAGCAAAGCCTGCAATAGTAGTTTTTGGAATAAATGCATTGTCGCTACCGTTTACAATAGCAACTGTTGTTCCTGCAACTTCAATTCTTAGAATAGTATAAAGTTCGTTATCTTGTCCAACAATACTGTCTGCCCTTGCGCCTGTTGACAAACCTTCTGAGAAACTAGGACCTACTAGGATCCAACCACCACCTGTAAATAGATATAACTGCTGGTTGTCTGTATCAACCCATAAATCACCAGTTTGTGCAAATGCTGGAGTACTAATAGACTTTGTAATACCGCTTGCTGGAACCCAGTTAGTTCCATTAAAAACTTTTAAACTTTCTTGACCTAGTGTGCTATCATACCACATCTGGCCTTCAACTGGATTGCTTGGTTCTGTTGTTGCAGCAAAATTTTCTAATAGATGTAAGAAGTTTTCTGCAATAGTAGCACCATACGCTGTAGTATTACGTCCTGGAAGTCCTAAAGAAGTTGTACGGTTAATTGTACCGTCTTCTACTGTAATTGTTCCTTTGTTTGCTTGGTCTGTAAAAGTAATAGTATATGACATCTAATTACCCCTCGTTAAAACCAGTTAAACTTTGTACTCTTACAGTGTAATCAATTTGGATTAATCTGTTTAATGACTTTTGTACAGGATGGAAAATTACGTGAGTAAGCAATCTTCCTTCACCATCTGGATTATAAGATCTTAGTCCTAGTTCGTCAAAAACATAAAGACTGTCTGTACCTGTAGTAGTGTCAAATGCTTCTTGGCCGTTTGGTTCACCGTAATCTAATAGACAGGATACTAAGATGTCGGTGTAATTTGTGCCACTAATATGTCTTGTTTCAATTTTATTTCTTGCCGGATCTACGTTATTAACACTGCGATCATCAACAACTTTTGTAAATGTTTGGTTATACAAACTAGCATTTGTGCCAGTACTGTTAGGTGTAAGATATGTAATAATACCAGTTGGGTCTACCGAAGTACCACCATTACCAAAGTTCATTTCATGAATCCAACCTTGTCCTGCATTACTCAAACTTTCTGCAAGTGCTATACTCATATTTTCATAATGTATAGCATTACGCTTGTCAATTAGAATTTCGCCAGAGTTGGGGTCATGAATTTTAATGTGACCTTCTAGTAATATTCCTTGTTTATCGTTAAATGTATCAGCCATTTTTATTTCCTGTCAATGTATTTATCGCGGTAGATCAATACTCTTTCCACGCAAGAAAGTTGCCACCTCAGTATTTGATATTCCTAGTGGTTTTGTCTCTCCTGTAGTAGCATCCACTACTTCGTTCCATATTTCGCCTCGGCGTCTTACTATAGTTAGCTTTGTATTAGGCTCCGGCGGATGAGTTAGACGCACGTATGCGCCAACATTTTTGTTTACAGCATATTCAGCTTCTAGCCAAACATCGCCTGCTGGACTAAATTGTCCTTTGGTTACATCATAAATTTTTAGTGGATTCTTTCTTAGACGTAATCCGTTAGCAAAAATTTCAATATCTTGTGCTTCCCAATATTCTTGTGGTATTCCTCCATCTTCGTAAGGAGCTTTATACCAGCCTGTTTCAGTAGCCTCGTCCCATCCTGCTGCACTAATTGGATTCGGCTGTGGAGCAAACGGTAGTAACACTTGTACATACGGCAATGCTTTTGTAGCAACAAAACTAGTTGCAGGTCTTAGTATTGGCACAGTTTCAGTATCATTGTAAATTACAAGATCGTAAGCGCCAACTGGCATTGCAACTGTAGTAAATGTAAATTGTGTACTACTTACATATGTTGTTTGTAATTCTTGTGTATTACCATCTGCGTCTTGCATAATAGCTTTAACAGTAGGTCTAAATCCTGATCCGTTAACTGTTGCAACTTGTCCGCCTAATGGAAATACTGTATTGTTATTAAAGTTATATGCTATTCCATCAAATGTAATTGAAGGATCGCTATCGTATTTTGTTGACATATCAACATAATTGCCGGCAAAAACTACAACTTGTTCTTCACTGTCCTTGTAAGGGATAGTAGTATCTCTACTTAGGTTTACAAGTTCTGATCCTGCAGGATGTATAGCAGGAATACCTGTACCTGCTGTACCTCTACGAAGTTGCTTTAACACATTTCCGTCTTTACGTAGATACTCAATACGTTCTTTACCAACAAATACAATGCCTGGTCTATTTGTAGTTGGTACTGGCAATGTTCCGTTTTCTTTTTCAATTAGTGTAATTGACCTATCGTACCAATTTAGAGGCTCAGCTAGTTCATAGAAACCATCTTTATCAAGCCTCTTATAAATGTTTCTGTTGAGAATATCTTTAAATTGTTTCCAACCATATTTTACGCTAACTGGTGGGTTTGAGAAATGTAAGATATCAATTACATCATCTTGATATAATTTAGTTACAAATTTAATTGTTTTTTTGTTTTCTAATAATACATAATCTGCTGTTGGTGTTAACCATCTACCGTTTAGATTAATCCAAACATAATCTACACCTATTGCTTCCGATCTCAAAGATACCATACCATTAGTTAATAGTCTATATTCAACATAACCTTCGGAACCTACAGTCATTTCTGTTCTTGAAATAATATCATAATTTTGTCTGTCAATGCCTTGGCTATCATGATTAGTAAATTGATATACTCTAATCTTAGAATTTTCTTTAGGGGCAGTATCAAAATGTAATACTGCTGGAGTACTATCGCCGCCGGCAGTATCTACCCATTCGTTATTATCATCGTAGTAACCAAATGCATATTCACCGCTAGTAATAATATGAACTTTTAGTTCGTCACCTTCTACAGCAACACCTCTGTTTAGAATTACAGTACTACCGGGTTGTGCGTCTGGTGTAATTGCTGGGTTAAACGAGCCAGCACCTTCGTATGTCCATTCTTGCAAGAACTCTAATTTTCTTCCGTTTAGGAATACTTCAATTTCTCTACCTTCGACAGAACCTACTGGAACTTGCCAGACTTTTAATCTAAACTGTGTTTGATTTTCTTCAACTATAAACTGTTCACTGTAACCTGCATTTAAAACTTTGTCATCTACCATAACAATAGTATGATATGCAACTGGATCTTGTTGTAAAGGAACTCTATTTAAAGTATAAGCAACACTGCTGCCGTCTGCTACTATTTCTTCTAGTGATACTTTACTAAATGATTCAATTGCATTATCAAACAGTGCAAACTGTATTAATTTATTTGCAATAGGAGCAGTTGAGAATCTAATTACACATCTTCCTTCAACAGCATACGTATCATCTGATTCTAGTAATTCAAATGGTAGTTCTTCTCCGTTTACTGTTACGTATGCATGTACAGTTTCTGTATAATTTACGTTAGTTAAAAATTCTTGTGTACTTCCGTCTGTTACAAATTCGTCATAGTCTAGCACATCATTACCACTAATACCCATACTAATAATAACTACTGACTCAGTATCTGTTGGTGCAGTGTAAAACGTAAGCTCACTTGTATTATAATCTATTTTGTACTGATCTCTCGGAGTAATTGTTCCATTTATTTTTACAATTACACTTTCAAAACTATAAGGACGTTGTCTTATATCAAATGTTCTTGTACTTCCGTCTCCGTAGAATTGTGTAGTCTGCATCAAACTACTTCCGCCTACTGGACGTTCGTATACTGTAATATCCAACGTGTCTAACAACTGTCCTGGAATAGTTTCTTCTGGACCTTTACTTGTTGTTTCTGTTACAAATCCGTCACCATCAATGTTGATTTCGTCTGCATTAATACCTTTGGCAGTAGTATATGCTAAATCTCCGCCGCTGATATCTGTGTCATAACTTTCTGAATCAATAAGTCTTGAACCGTCAAATGTAGATTTAATAATTTTTATGATCTGTGATGGAGGATTATCAGCACCACTTGTGTTATTTTCTAGGAATGTTCTATAACCGTTTTCATTTGTAATTTCAAATGTATCTGTTACACCATCACCTATGATTGTTTCCATAAATGCATTTTTGTTATCAACGCTAGAAGTGCCGTCCCATTCTTCATCATCAACTCGAATACCATCAATATAAACATTATATTTTACACCATTTTCAAATGGTTTTGATAAGTTGAAAATTAACGTAGAGCCATCAGTTTCAAATACTTCTTCTTCAAAAGTATCATCATAGACGTCCCATTGTCCGTCATACCATCTATCAGTATCCCAGCCTGGAGGTGCACCAAACTCAAAGCTCTTGACTTCTACTCCACCGTAGTCAACACCTTCCATTAACTGCGAAACGTCTTTACCTATTTGTCCGCTAGTTGGATTGTAGAACAAGTTAATTCTATCCTGGGCTTGTAACAAGTTGATAGATTTTTTATAATTTACTTGTACTTGTAAATTATTTGCTGGCGGATCAATAAAACTAATTTTACCATAGTATAATAATGTATCTGGATCATACGTATTTTCGTAATCGTATTCACTATTTAGAACCAATTCACCATTAACTAATACTTCAACAGTATTGGTTCTCATGTCCATTGGCCATTTTAATGTAAATTCTGTTTGTGAACCAGTAGCAGCAAATGTTTCAGATTCATCTAGTTGTGTAATAAAGAAGTTTCCTGATACTCTATCAAATTTGATAATAGTATGCATATTTCTTACTTTACTATCTCCTAGTACAGCGGTAAGTTTTGCTTCTCTGCCACCTTCACTTATTGTGCCATTGATTGTAATTTCAGGACTAGTATAATAGTTTCCGCCTTGATTAATAAGTTTTACACTTGAAATTTTACCGCCTGGGCCAAGGCTAACTTCTGCTGTTGCTGTTCCTTCAATATCAATAATTGGAGCAAACTCATATCCTTCGCCTGCATCACTAATTTGTATGTCAACAACTTTGTAAGAAGAATTTTCTAACCAGAATCTTTCTGGATAGTTAACAAATCTTTCACCTTGTCCTGTAAGTATGTTGTTTAACAATCTTACATTATTTGTTTCAATGGTTTGTGTGATATTATCATATCTTGGTGAACTATCAAAGTCTGTTACAACACTAGAACTATTTTCTAAGTTGTCATAGGTTGACAAATACTCTCTAATAGAAGATTTGTAAGGTTTAACTTCTTGAATATATTCTTCATAGCTTTCAAGACTATCATTTTTAAATGTAACTTTTTGCTCTAGGCTACCTACATTATGTTTAGCTTTGACAAAACTTGTTTTAAACGCCCAGTCAACATATCCTTGTTCTGCAAACACATAACGCAAACTTGCAAAGAACAATTTGTTATATTCGTCTGCTAAGTCATTTACAAGAATATCTTCTTTTAATGCTTGCATAATAATTCTAATTTCTTCGACTGGTTGACTATCAAAGAATTGTGTATCAAATGTTTGGGTGTCAAATCCTACTCTACTATCCTCTAAGTTATATAGATTCTCTGTAAACTGTAGTGTGCCGTTTTGTCTACCAATTGTTTTGTAATTAATAGTATAATCAGTAGTATCTTCATTGTTAATTTTTTCTAAAAGAAGCCAACCTTCGCCGCCAACATTCAAAATTTTAACAATATCACCAAATTGGTCATCAAGACTTTCTAATTCGTAGCTTTGATCAATAACATGGTCAATTTCAGTAAATCTATTGTAACCTTCTGCATACCAATCTACATATGTCCAGTAACGAGTTACATCATACGCTTGGCTGTTTACTCTTATCCAGCCGCCAGTTGCATCATTTCTATTATACAACGACCATCTACCTCTAATCTGGCTATCAGCAACAACTAGTGCAGCAAAAGGCCTAACAATTATCTCAGTATTGTCGCCATAGTTATTTCCGTATTCTTCAACTGTAGCAGTATCAATGCCTCCTTGTGCGTTAATAGTAAATTTAATTTCAGCACCTGAGCCTGTTCCTTCAATAGTATATGTTGGAGGGACTCTATATCCTCTGCCAGGATTAGTAATTTCTACTCTAATAAGTTTTCCGTTTTCCACAACTGGTGTAATAACTGCTGTTTCAGCTCTAGCAACACCAATGAAGTCTAAATCAATTTCTGTATCTACAGTAACATCAAACAATCCTGTAGTTGCACTAGGTTGAGGATCAACATCAAGCAGTTTGGTTATATTCTTTTCTTCTTCAATTAAATTTTCTATTAGAACAGAATTAACTCTGTCTACTAATTGCTTTAATGCTTCTGTTCGGTTAATAAACCATCCCTGTCTAGGCTTGTTTAATATGCCAAAACGTTCTCTTGGAGATAAATTAGGATCAGGTACAGGTCTTGATTGGCGATCATAACCAACTAAACTATCAATCCATTTATTTTCAATTTCCATATATGGAGAACTTGTGCCTAATCCTTCAGTTAATATCTGATATTGATTATGAATATTACTGTCAGGTTCACTAAATGTCCAGTATTGTATGTTTAAAACAATATCGCTATCGTTCATTAGATCTTTACAATTATGAAGTGAAAATTCGCCGTTACCAAAGAACGATGCAAAACTGTATCCCGCAGCTTCTGGATCTGAAATTAGACTTGCAATAGTTTGTACGCTCATTGATCTATTTTCAACATTAGGTATAGTAGTTTTATTTTTAACCCAGAAGTAAAATAGTTTATTAAATTTTTGTGCTATTTCATCATATACACGTTTTTCAACAAATGCTGAATCACCGTGTAATGTAGTCCCTGTGATTCCGTTAATTTCGCCTTCTGGTTGAGCTGATAGTGTATCCCAGACACTAGGTAATACTTTACTTTCTACCCATTCATACACATCAATAGAGCCACCTGGGACAACTCTATTGTTGTTGTTTGTTTTATAAATTATGTTGCCTTGTCTAATATCAAAAAACTTTGCCGGTTTTAGATCCCACCAAACTTGGCCAACTTGTTGTTCGCCCCAGTTTCCAAATTCATTAATTCTCGCATTAGTGCTATTTCCTCTATTATAGATTGCAGGATCAAACATTGTTTTATAGCGAATTTCTTGATCTGCAGGACCTGCAATTTTACCTTGCATAACATCAATGTAATCTAAGTTTTGTACAACAATATTTTTCTCTTTGTTGTAAAGCATTACACGTTTGATCTTAGATAAATCTGCTGGAAGATCTGGCTGTCTATGTGTTGACCAAATTGGATTAGTAACATCTCTTCTATAATCAAGCACTAGTCCTTCTTTACCGTCACTGTTAGCATATTTAGGCAATGACATGTAAATATGATTACCTTTGGCTGTAATATTTCTTCCAAAGAATTTAGCACCAGGATCATTAAAGTCTAATGTTTGTCCAAATACTAGTGTTTCATTTAGTCTTTCATAAACATATACAACTCCGTTGTTTGCAATTTCATTTCTAAATGTTGTAAACTCATTGTCAAAAGTTGTTGTTTCAACAACTTCACTATCGGTATCTAAAATATACTTCTTACCTGGCTCATTGTTGCCAGGATATAATCTATCTCTAAAACCGTCAAAACGTGTAACATCGTCGCTGCTTGCATTAAATGCACTAGCAAATAGTGTATTTCCGTCAAAGTCTAATTCTGCACCAAAATCTTCTCCTCTTACAGGAGCAGTGCTTAGTAATGTTTGTGAAAGTTCAAACTGTCCATTAACTTGCTTGTAGATATAGATCTTTCCAGACTCTTCTACAGTAGTATCACCATTAGGTGCACCAACAGCAATTAGTTTTCCATCTTGGCTGATACTAACTGATGCGCCAAATTCACTGTTTATATCATCAGCAAGAATTTCTTGTGACTTTTGATAGTTGTCGTTTTGGTTTCTATAAACTATTACTCTGTTTGCTTCGCCGTTATATCTAGCAACAACTACTAATACTTCGCCGTTGTCAGTTACATCAAACTCTTGTCCAAACTCAACTAAGTTATCCATTGAAATTTGTAATGAACTGTCGTTACCTGCAACATATTGTGTATCATTAGGCACATATCCTAAGAAATCTACACTACGGATATTATCATTTGTTGACACTTCCCAGTCAAGTATGTTAAACTGTGCTGAAGGATCATCAGGATTATCAGCATTGCCTTGAATATTTGTTTTAGCAGTATAAAATTCTCCATCTAAGAAAACAATATCACCTACATAATAATTTCTTTCAGGTGAAAATTCTCCTTTAAATCTTTTATCTTTAGCAAGTTCCCAATTATACTCAACGCCTTCTTCATCTGTACCATTGTTAACAAAATATATTCTGCCAGGGTTTGAAGGTGTTCCGTTACCTCTACATCCAATAAATGCTTTATACAAGTCACCACGTTTTGCCATTTTTATTTTGCTGCCAATGCCAAGACCATCTATTAGATCAGGTACAATAAATGTTCCTACACTAGTAAATGTAGAAATATTTTCTCTTGCATAAACTGTATACATTCCAGAATTTGTAAATCCGTTTGATATACCATCGCCACTAGTAGGAATTCTAAACACTTCTTTCCAGTCAAAGTTTGTTTGATCTGGAATATTAGGATTAGTAGGTAAACCTAATATTTCGAAGTCTTTGTAAATTACATATTCTGCATCTTTAATTGTATCTGTGTTTGGTACAGGCTCTAGTACACCAGGTAATTGGAACACACATAATTTACCAATGCCAATTTCATCCTGTCCTAGAGAAGTTTCTTTAATATCACCTAATGTTCTAGTTACAGAATAAATTGGACTTGGATCATTAGGATCTCCTAAGAATTCGATATCACCACTTGCACCGTGGTTAGTACCTAAAGACCAATTGCCTACTTTGCTGCTTACAAAGATAGTTGCATTAATACCGTTTCTTTGATAAAATTCTACTTTTGCTGTTGCACCAGTTACACGGTCTCTAACAAATTGTCCAACTCTTGGTTCAAACGGTCTACCAAAATCATCTGTTTCTTCTAATTCAAAATCAATGTATCCGTCCCAAAGTCCAACAAGTTCATGTTTTTTGTTCACATTGATATAAGGTAAACCTATTTCTGTAATATCTACAAACGATCCATCTATAAAACTTGGCAATCTATAAACTTCAACACCAATAGTATCACCTATTTCTAAATTGTCAGTTAAACTCTTAGGTGCTCTCATAACAAATAGATCACTTAGTATAGGATCTAGTTCTCCGTATGCACCTGGTGAACCCTGATATGATAGTGTTCTAATATAAGAGTGATCACTATTAGCACCACTAAAGATGTCATCGTTAGCATAGTCAATTACGTTGCCGCCTGCTGCACCTGGATCTTCTTTTCCGTTTGGAATTACATTATATACTGCTAACGCACGACCTTCGTCTTCATTGTTTGTTGTAGGCAAATAAGTGCCATTAGTATTAAACCACCAGTATCCACCAAGGTCATCGCTAGTATCTACTTCTTCTTCGACAGGTGCAACTCTTTGGAATTCGCCGACAAACTCACCTGTTTCTAAGAACAACGATCCTGATACTGGCCATCTACCAACAGAACCTTTAACATATATTGTAGTTCTACCTTCGTCAGTATAAGAATAAGCTACATAGCCACTAGCGCCTATAGTGTCAACTTGCAACTCATCTCCTGGAACTGTGCTTACACTATTAACATAAAGAACAGCATCAACTTTTTCAACAATAGTTAAACCACTTTCTAAATATTCTTCATTAATATTATCGTATTCGGCATCAAACGGCTGTCTAGGAGTAGCAGGTGCTTCTTGGTTTGCACTCGTTGTTAGATACCAGTCTAAGAAAACAGTATCTCCTGGACCAGTTGCAATGTATGCATCTGCAGGTGCTCTTACAAGAATATGATCCGTTTCATCTTGTGCATCTGTAAACGGATAATTACCTGTTATTAAATTATTAAAGGTTATTTCTGCTTGTGTAATATTGTTACCTTGAATTACTTCAATGATAGAACCAAAACTACCAAATGGTTGACTATCTCTAGCACCTTCAATATCAACTACTGCTTCCCATAGGCTGTCACTAAAACGAACAATTTCAGTATTTTCATAATCAGCATTAGGATCATAGTTTCCTTTAAATTTACTTTTTACATTGCTTGCATCAGGCGACCCTGCAATTATAAATTTTCCATCTGAACTAACTGCTACGCCTTCGCCAAACGCAATTCCGCCATCGGATAAATTTTCAGGTGGCTCAATAATTTGTGTAAACTGGAAGTTTTGATTGTTTCCGCCTCGAGTATACATGAAGATTTTACCGTTACCGTCAGCAGTCGGCGATGCTAGTGCCATAGTAACATTTCTTCCGTCTACTGCAAGTGCTTGACCAAAGTTATTGTTAGCACCAGTATCTTCTGCAGGTATTTTTTGTAGTAAGTTATATGATTGTGAATTTTTTAGCACTTTCCATTTGCTTGTATCATCTTCATCAATCCATATAAGTGTGTCTTTGTCAATACCCTGTTGTGCTAATTTGTTTGCTTCTTGATAATTAGCTACTCTGACTGGTACAAATTTAGTTACAATGCCATCACATGCATTAATATCTTCAATAACTTCATTAGTTTCAATTACTACTTTGTTTAATGTAACATCTAATACTTTATAAAATCCTTCAACAGGTTCTGTAGTTTGAGTTGAAATAGGATACGTACTATCAGTAGTCGCTCTATCTGTTACTATTAAATCGTATAGACCTATAACATCACCTACTTTAATGTCAGATGGGGCATTATCTAAAGTTACAATAAACTGGTTTTTATCTTCTGCACCAATACTAACAGCGTTAGCATTACCTTGAACTGATAATACTTTTCGATCTGTGATAGTATGTTGATATACATTCCAAGATTGATTTTCGGTGCTTATCCATACATAATTTTTATTTTTAATATCATTAAATTTTTGATCAAGTATATCATAATAATCACCTAGTGCAAGGGCTACATCATCTAAGTGTACAAAGCCTGCTGTTCTTGTAAACTGTGGCAACAGTTCAGTTCTTGGTAAAAAGTCATTAGTATAATTTTTTGGTTTTCTAAATACTTCAAAATCTTTAATTCTATAAACTAAATCTGTATCTGCAGAATCTTGATTTGTTAATGCTATAGGCTGTGGGTCGGCTCTATATTTTAGTTCATCTAGAGCTAATTCTACTTCATCAAAACCTTCGGCTGCACCGTACTGTGCTTGTTTAATTGCCCATTCTTCGTAAAACTCAAGACTTTCTTTATCTGCACTGCTGAGTACATCAAACAGTTTATCAAGACTATTACGTGTTCCTTTGTCAGCAATCATACCTTGATAAAACTTATATTGGCTTACTTCGTCATTAACAATATTTTCTAAATACTGTCTTTTTTGATATCCAATTAAATGTTGAGCAAGCTGTTGCTGATCAACATCAAAGTTGTCTGTGTCTAAACTATAAAAGTCTGCAAACTGGTTAACTTTATATTCAAAGTTAGAAGTCATAGTTGACTCAGGCTTACTGGAAAGTCTTGTCCATTCTTCACTATTAAATGTTTCAGCACCTATTACTTTAGCATCAGCAGTATAATAAAATTCTTTATACTTTATAAGATCGCCAATATCATAATCTGTCCACTGCTGCCATTCTCTAACTTTAGCTTCATTATATATAAAGCCTGGAATATTTAAACTGCCATCCCAATCAGTTGTTTTATAACCTAGTACCTTTATTCTTTCTTGTCTATAACCTGTGCTTGGTTGATAGATGACATCACCAAAAACACTAGTATTGTCTATAAGAACTACATGCTCTTTTTGTACTACTGGTAATTTAATAGCATAAACACCGTCTAAAGAGTTTCTAGGCTGAACTCGCATCTTATTAGGATCAGTTCTATTAATTCTTGTAAACTCGTCAGTTAGTTTTGTGCCATCTGCTTTTAATAAACTATATCCATAGAAGTTATCAAAAATATTATCAACAACACTGTATTCAGTTTCAAAGTTAATTTCATCAGCAACTGGACTCATTGCAATAATTGCACCTGCTGCCCAATTCTGTGTTGACCAGAACATAAATTCTCTACAACTATTTTTCCAATCAGATATTACTTGAGCATCTCCGTCAAAGAATTCAAATCTAAATCCTTCTGATTTTAGGAAACTTTGATATCCAAGTAAAAAGTCTACAACTTCTTGTATTGTGTTTAATACCGATCCGTATGGAAGGATTTCTACATTATTTGTATCAAAATTTTCTCTAAAAAATGCTTCGCTGCCGCCAGTTGTTGGTAACTTAGGTATTTTAACATACTTGCTTGGATCGAAAGTTGATGACGCTGTATGTGTTTGAAGAACTTTAAAGAATGTTCCTTGGAACTGGATATTTTTGCCTTCAATATAAGTTTGTAAAGGTTCCCATTCCGTAAACGGTTCACTTATGCCGCCAACATTTACAAATACATCTTTTGTTGTAGGCAATGCTCTATGATATTTAAATGCAGGTGTTTCTGAATTATAACCTCTAATAACAAACCCAAAAGTTTCTTTTTGTACAATTACACCACTATAGTTTACTAATTTTAATGCACTACTAGTGTTTAAAATAATATTATAGTTTTCTTCAGGAACAAACACATTACCTTTGTTTAATGGCGTTCTACTATCAAGTATAAGTTTAAATTTACTCTTATCAGTAAATCCGCCTAATTTAAATCCAAGATAATTTTTTATAGATTTTAATCTTTTTCCATATTGTTTAAATGATGCAGTAACATTACTAGACATATAGTTTGCAATATAATTTACTAAACCACTAGTAAGTACTTCGTTAGGATCCTCTGAAGTATTTGGAAAAACAAGATCAGTAGTCGATATATGATCTCCAGTTGGAGTATATATTAATTGACCTAATTTATTTCTAACTTGTCGTGATCTGTCAAAACCTGCAGAGAGCAGTTGTGCAGGGTTATTAGTTAACCAACTTGTTAATATTGCAAAAGGATAATCTGAGCTTCTTCTCCATGCACTTTCTACAGGAGCATTATCACCAAAACTAAATGATCCGTCAATACCTGTACTATCATAACTTACAGGTAAATTAGCGTTTGAAGGACTTAGCAAATTACCTTCTGCATCAACCGGCAAGTATTGATATATTCCAGGGCGAGCATATTTTTTATTAATTATAAAAGGTTTATTTGGTTCTCTAATTATTCCCTTTTCAATATCTTCCCATAATAATCTATTTTCACTTGTATAAGGTGCTGGACCATATTGTTCATTCCACCAAGTTGGTTTAATTGTAAATCCAAGCATTTCCCAAGGATGTGTATGAGGACGATCAGTATCGTACATATTAATGTAAGCACCTCTCCACCATCCAGGTAGTTTTTGTCCATTTGGTCCTCTCATACCTTTATAGTTAAAACTAAATGAATCTAATCTATTAAAGTATTTGTGTTCTGTATAATCTTCGTCAACTAGTGTTAACCACTGAACAAAGTCTGTAATCATTGGAGAATAAATTTCTTCTCTTGAGAAACCTGTATCTCTATAATTACCGCTTACATAATTGTTTATATCTAAAACTGTAGGATCATATTTTACTTTTATATTATTAAATATTCTACGTTCTAAGTCTAAAATTAAATCATCTCTAAAGTCTCCGTATGCTCTAATAATGCTTCCGTCGTGACCTTGAAGCATAAGCGGAGAATTAGGATAAGAATTGTCGTAATAAAGTGCTGGTTCGTATAAAGGATACAACCCTAACTTAGTTGGTGTTGGAGGAATATATGAACCATTTGTAGTTTCATATTCGTTAATTTCAATTATATCATTAAATGCTTTTTCAGCAGTAATTTCTAAATAACCTTCATCATTAAAAACATAATCTTTATTATGCAATAATTGCACACCATTAATATAAACCGTTACTGCTCTAGTGTTTAATGTTTTTAAATTAAAAGGTGTTTTTAGTGCAAAAAACTCTGCGTCAGGATCTTCTACTGTAATTCTTGTTGTAATGCTTGGTCCGTGTGCTGCCATGTCACTAAAATAAAATGGCATGCTATTAGTCTTATCCTTGACAATTTCTCGTATAATAACATCAACGTGTTGCTTTGTTGGACCTTCATATCCTAGCGTTTCTGCTGTTTCTAAAAAGAGGCGTTTAAATTTACCATATTCTTTTCTAGCAAAACGCATTGCATTAATAATATTACTTTCTCTGTCTAGCAAACTAAACATTGATAAGTTTAATGGAGAACTATTTTTTATGAACTTTCTTCCAAATACACTTTGGTTTGCAATATCTCTAAGATTACTAGGTCCTGGGAATGTTCCTATATAATTTGGAACGTTTTCTGTAATAGTAGAAACGTGTTCTGTTACTTCTCCAAGTGTAAATTCTGCAACGTTTTCGTTTAACGGATTGCGTTCTAAGTTATGTGCAATTTCATAATAACCATTTGAATTTTTTGGAGTAGCAGTTTTAGAAGTTATAACAATATTTGCATCACTTTCAAGTTTGTTTAAAAAATTAACTGCTTTAATCTTATCAGCTGTGTCGATTAACTCGTAATCAATTCCTTCAGTTTGAATACGATCGTTAACAAAAACTTTTACTTCTAAGTCTGAAATTAATGCAGACTTATTATAACAATTAATTGGATAGTTTATTCTTGTTCCGTCGTTAACATAACGTAATACAACATCCTGCTTTGAAAGTTCATTTGCTTTTTCGTATCTTCCAACTGTTTTGTATTGATTTCTTTCATTAAATTTTCGCAGATATCCTGCTTTTGCATTAATTGTATATGTGATGTCGTTTATTTGATATTCGTAAGAATCACTATTATAATTAAAATCAAATAAAATATCACCTACGTTGTCAATACTTCTATAAGATAGCGGAAATCCTAGAACAGTATCATTGCTTCCTGTGCCTTCTTTATAACTAAAGAGTTTGGTTCCTCTAAAATTATTTGCAGGATATTGAACAAGATCTGAAAAACTATACCCCGAAGTGTCAAATAAATCAAATAATGGTGGCTGGTTTGTGCCTACTTTTTCTTGCGCTCTATTCCAGTTATTACCGTCATAATACCAAAGAGATCCTGCATAGTCTTCTCCTTTGGTTACAAGAACATTTTCGTTAGGTGATGGTTCTGAATCTTCTGTAGGAACAAGAGTGATTTGTCCTTGATCTCCGGCTCCTCTAAATTGAATAAATTTTACTTCGAAAATTTTACCTTGAACTAATGGATCTGTATCTGCAAGAAAAATAATACGCATTCCTTCAGATAACTGTACACTGTCAATATTGTAACCTAAGCTACCTTCAATTGTACTAAATGCATCTGTAGTAAAATTATCAATTAGATCAATTACTTGTTTTGACTTTGTACCAAAGTTGTAAAGTTTTAACCCTGACTCAAATTCAATAATAGGTCTGTTAGCACGTTGAGACTGATCAATTTGATCGCCAGAGCCAAGTATGCTTGCTGCTAGTTCAATAACGTCTTTGTGGAACCAACGATTGTATCGTGACCAAAAGTTTCCGTCTGGACTAGAACGATTAATTGTAATGTAATCTTTATCTCTAGGATATCCTGTTGCTGTACCAAAGGGTAATCTGTCAAAACCCTCTTCGTTGTCAAATGGCACAACTAAGTCAATACCAACTGGAAACGAAACTTCAACGTCAATGTCAGAAACTAATTTAATTTCATCGCCAACACCTTCAACATACCATTCTGAATTTTGATATATTTCAGGTGATACATCGCCTTCAAAACGAATTTTTAGTCCGTTAGTCAAACTCCATTCATCTCGTGTTTGATAATATTTTTTGCCAAGTATTTCAGCTTCTACGTCAATCACTGTTGCTTCTGATTGATTAGCAACTTTAATAATGCCGCCGACATTAACATCATTTTCTGCTACATAAAATATTTCTGACGGTGTATCAGGTCCAAGGGTTATTTCGATAATACCTTGTTCTACTGCTTGAGCACTAATGTCTTTTGTAATTAAAAATTCTTCGTCTAGCGTTCTTGCAGTTTTGAATGTAAGAGGTAACCCAGGTGTATTAACTTCGAAAACATATTTTACACCTCTATACAATTTTAACACAGGGTTATTTGTTAATCCGTCTGGGGTAAAGATATAACTATAATCGCCTAATGCTTCTTGTATATCAACTTTATATGTGCTAGTAATTTCCTTTTCTTCACCTGGAACAACAACAGTTTGTGGTCCATTTGGTAGCCAATAGTACTCACGGAAGTTTGCAAACTTATCCCAATCAATATGAGGGTTCCATGCATAAAATTCTTGTTTATTATTTCGACTATGGTTGTTATTTGTTCCGCCAAAGTTAGCAATTTGATTTATATAATCTCTGTATTCAGCGTAAAATTCAACATTATCTAAATCGTCTTTAACAACAGCAACAGGTTCTAATTGATAATGTGCTCTTTCATTAGAAATTTCGTCAACATAGTTGTCACTGCTTTTAAATGCTTTAGCAGTTTTTCTACCAACATATCCGTTGATTTTTTGTGCAACACCCGGCTGTATTAGTTGGTCTAATGTTGACTGTAAAAACTTTTGGTTCTTATCAGATCTAAAATATTTTGGAAGGTGATAAGAACTTGTTCTTTTTTGTTTACCTTCGCCTGGTAATGGAAATTCGTTTTGATCTTCGTTAGCCATTAGAAGCTAATACCTCCGTTATTAGAACTGCTCGAAGTAGTACCACTAATTCCATTAGTGATATCTTGTGCTCCGCTTGTAACTGTAGTACTTTGTACGCCTACATTTGGTGTAGTTGATTTAGATACAACTACGCCTTGTGCTTTTAATTTGGATGCTGTAATTCCATCAATAATATCAATATTATCAACCGTTGCACCGCTAATAAAAATTTCGTCTGATTCAGATTTAATTTCATATAGCGATCCAAATGACTGATCGTCTTGAACAGGAACAATTATAAATGCTGCAATGTCTGGTGTTAGTTGAGTCATTACATAATTTGCAAGTTCGGAGAAATAAAATGTTTCTCCAAAGTCCCAATTTTCTAATGCAAAAAATTCAGTTATTGCATTAATAACTCTTGTTTTAACATCGTTGTCGTTAATAACTTTGTCTGGATTTTTAACAATTTTAAATCTAGCTTGCAAGTCGTCGTTAGCCTCTTGTCCAAATAGTATCTTATACTTAACTGGATGATAGATAATTTCATCTGTAAGTGATTTAATTTTGTTTAACGAATTTCCATAATCAATATACAATTGGTCTGAGCTAGGTGGCAACGGTTTTGGTCCTGATCTTTGTAACAACCATAGCCTAAATTCATTATCATAATTTCTTGTTAGCATGTACATATCAATAAGATTGCTTGCACTAGGATCAATTCTTGATGAATTGCCTGCTGCATGAATGTATCTAAATTTGATATTGTCTCTACCTAATCTTGCTTTATAATTAGTAGTCAAATTTAACTTTAGTGCTGTTGTATCTAATACTTCAAATATGTCTTCGTCTATGTAGTAAAATATTTGACCGTCATCGTAGTTACTAAAAGGTAATATTTCTGATTTGCTGTTTAATACTATAATATCTTGATTGATATTATTGAAATAGTTAAAATCTTCTACATTGTCTTCTGTTAGATATTTTTTAAATATGATATATTTAGAAGTAGTATTTGTATTTGGTGATACAATTTCATCAAACAAATCTGCATCATCAACAATGCCGTCTTCGTCATCGTCAAAATAGCTAACTTCTAATTTTTTACTATCAATGTACCCTTCTGGATCTCTGTATGCATCAACAATTTCCCATTTAAAGTCTTGTGTAAACGGTGTAGTATTTGCTGTAGGATCTTGAGGATTAATATTTAAAACTGTAATAGTGTCTTTAACAATTTTACCTGTTTTGTTATTATAAATTTTGTCATTGCTATCATAGTAAAATCTAATTTCGTTATCACTTTCAAATACATAACGCATAGATCTGTAAGTTACAGAATATGATTCTCCATTTGTTTCAAATAGCAATAACCAACTTGCATCTAATTGTTGGTTAGTTGTATCACCAGTTTTACCTGTAGAAAATGCTTCGCCAATTGATAAGTTATTTTCAGTTACTAGTTTCCAAGTTGCATCGATTTGATCAAATCTTAGACCAAAAGTTTTATATGCAAAAATTTGATCATATAATTGCTGTTTAACACCAGAACCTAAATCATTAGCAAGAGGTGGTTTAACTTCTGCAAGTATTGCATCTGTAGGAATAGTTTCGTTAACTAATACAGCGCCTAGACCGTCTTCTCTTTCTTCAAATCCAGTACCATTGATGCTAATAATTTTAACCCATTTATAATAAGTATCGCCTACTACACTTGCAGGACCTGATACTAGATTTCCGTTTTTATCAAAATGATCTGTGCTTATATCAGGATCATTAGGATTTTCTTTTGCTACATATCCTGGAGATACAAATTTAATAAGTGTGCCTTCTTTAACTAGTCTTAGAATAGAACTTGTAAACGATCCTAAGGTTGAAGGAATGCCGTCAACGTTTGTAAAGTAGCCCGAAGTGAATTCAGTATCTTTAGTAGTTTGCTTCCATTTAATGTTTAGATCTCTTGTAAGTATTCTTGGAAACTTATCAAAATAGTAGTTTCTTACTTTTATGTCTTGTAGTATAGGAACAATAACATTTTCAACTGCGCCTTCAACATCTGTTCTTGTAGTAAAAGTAAAGTTTCTAATTTTATCTTGATATTCTTTGTACACAACACCGTCGTTGCCATATAGTGTTGTTTGACTATATTTTCCAGTAGCATCTACTAGATCAAAGTATCTACTAATACCACTACTTGTTCTGTTAACACTTTTTACTTTTACAATTTGTTGATTAGTTCCTAGAGGAGCGACTTGATAGTCCTCTCCAGTAATCATTCTATTTTGTGTATAATAAGTGCTTGGAGCTTTTGATTTAATACTCTCTGTAGTTTCACTTATGGAACTGTTGTCAACAGTATATTTTAAACCATACACTATTGTAATAGTTTCTTCTCTACCTTTTTTAGAAAGATAAGGAATATTTACTGTAATATTTCTAAAGTCTTTAGGTCTTACAGTTACACGCTGATTCAATCCTGTTCTAAAGTAAACTTTAAAATTACCTTTTGGAAGATCACCAAATACACCGTCACTAAAAATTAAACTAATTCTATCATCAACTCTAGTTAAAACACTGAATATATTTCTTTCATTTTTCTGCACAGAATTATAAATGACATTGTTACCTTCTAATGCTTCTACTTGAGTCCATAATTCTTGCTCATTTCCAATACTGTCTAATTCATATAACCAAACGTCTGTATTGTTAATATTTGGTGTTTCAATTGCAACTGTCTGATTGCTGCTTGGATTAGTAATCGAAAACGTGCCTTGGTCTAAAATACCTTGACGGAAATGACTGAAAAATCCTGTGTTGTTGCTTGACGGACCTTTACCGTCTTCTCTGTATAAGAATGCAAAGTTGTTTCCTGGGTATGGTGGTTCTTCTAAAATAGTATCAGTAATGTCAGTTGATACTACTTCAAAACGTGTTGCACGACCGTCAATAGTTTTAGTAAAACTAAAAGTTGGAACATTGGTATTAATACTGTTAAATCTATACTGTTCGGTGCTAATACCAGCAATATTATCTTTTTTGTTTGGTTTACCAAAAGTACCATTTACAGGCAATGCTGTGTTGATTACTTTGATAAATTGCTCATACCAGTTAACATTTGCAGGGTCATTCCATACAATAGTTTGGTTTTGTAGATTAACACCGTTGCTGTCAATAATTTCTTCCGAAGTTCTTATGCTGTCAATTTTTAACAGTCCGTTTGCTACTTGATTACGCTTTGGATTGTAGGAAAGCAAACGTGCTAAACGTAGTACCGATTCTCTACGTTCAGCAAGTTCTAAGTAGTTTTCACGTGCATTTAGGTCAATGCGGAAGCTGATGTTTTGTCCAAGGAAAGCAATAAGATCAATTAGTGCAAGGTATTCACTTGACTCTACATAATCGTTAAAATCTTCAGGATAATTTTCCCTTAGATATTGAATCATTGTTCGACGTAAATTGTCGAAATCGTAACTTTGAAAGTCTGCATTACGGAATGATTGGTAAACACGTTTCCAATCTTCAGTCTGCAATAATCTATTTTGTCTATCTGTAGAGGACATCGGCTATTCCTTGTTTATACAATAATATTTAGCAGATATTAAAAAGTGCGTATATTATTGTAGGAAGCCTGCTTCTTCGTCAAACTTGAACTGAAGCTTCTCTACAATGCTATATGGAAGGTATGCTAATTCACATTCAATAAGTATACCACTTTCATATGAATCAACAGTTATTTGGTTAACTTGAACCCTTGGATCATAGTTTACAATTCTTGAAACATTGCTTATAATTGCGTTTCTTGCATCGTCTGTTAACGGTTCAAAAAGTATGTCCCAAATAATAGTTCCAAATTCAGGATCACTTAGTTTTTCACCTTGGCGAATATGGAAATGATTGATGATATCTTGTTTTATTAGAGCAATATCGTATAACACATGTGAACTTGTGTTTTCATCAACTGTGCTGAATCCTTTGTATGTAGGACCAGAATCTGCAATCTTATCATACGTTGTGTTAGATTTAACTTTAATTTCTTGGTAAAGATTTTTTTCTAAAGTGCTCATAACGTATTTACCTTAGGTTGGCTTCTTGAATGTATCTGGAACTGATGGGAAAGGTGGTTCAGGTAGTTCGTCAGTAGTACCGTTTAATAATAGTCCTTGTCGAGCTTCTTCATTTTCAGGATCGTCATAGGGTTTAGCTGCTGTTTCTTCGGGTACAAAGTTTTTAGGATCAAGATGTTCATGATCTGGCCATGGTTCGTGATGCGGAATACGCACCGGAACACTTGCTGTTCCAGCTTCTTCTGCTGCACCGTCTGAACTGTTCATGTAAATCTTGCCATCGGTAGTTTCTCTATGATCGCCACCAGCATAAATGTTTGTATTACCATCTGCTTTTAGTTTGCCGTCGGCATCTGCTTTTATTTCCCAGTTACCAATAGTGTGTACAAAAAAGTTTCCGTCTGTGGTAATATTCATATTACCTTTTGCTTCAAAATTTATGTCTCTGTCAGCATAAAAATTAATGTCGTTTTCAGTTCTAAAACTAATGCTGTCTTTTGCATAAACATCAATTTTTCCATTACCTGTCATTTCGATCCAACTGTTGCCGCTACCGTGTGAAATATAAATCAAATCTTCAGTATTATGCATTACAATTTGATGACCTTTACGTGTTTTGATACGTATTAGATCATTAGCAGGTAAAGTTACATCGCCGTCTGTTTCTCCAGCGTCAAAATCAGCATATTCCATTTTATCAGCTTCGTCGCCGCTTGCTGGTTTTTTACGCAATAAAGATGCATCGCCGTCATCCATTACAAATGAACTTCCGCCAAGTCTATTAAAAGGACGGTTAACAGATCTTCCAGGTTTGCCGTAAGTAGCTTTTGGTCCATTAAAATCTAACGGTCCAGGAGTACTCCAACCAAATACATGACTAGGTGCTTCTCGTCTACCGCTAGATGTATTTGTGCCTCTAATATGATCATCAATTAATCCTGCATCTTCCAATCGTTTTTTCTCGTCAGGATTAACAGGCTTTAAAAATTTAGTTGGATCTCTACTAGTTCCTTCTTCTTGTTTTTTGTTATATTCACCAACTGGTAATGCTTTGGTATTATCATCTTTGTTGTAACTTGTAGATGCATAGCCAGGTGTCATAAAGTTTACACCAGTATCAGGAATACAACCTAACCAATAGGCTTTTGAAAAGTCGCCTTCAGGCATAACAACAATTACTCTAGTACCTACATCAGGCGGTACTGCCCAAAAACCGTAACTTTTTTGTGTACTAGGATAATCATCATTGTTACTAAGTCCATGATTGGGTGTTGTTCCAAAAAATGGACTTGCATACTGACAAATAATATAGTCTGTCATATTGCCGCTGCTAGTACGCTTTGTTATTTCAACTTCAATTGAACCCATAAAATTTGTGTCAAGATGGTTTACTACTACTCCTACATATATGCCGGAGTTTTGTTGTCGTCTACTTGGGGTTCTTTGTTCTGTTGACATTAGGTATCAGTTCTCGCATTTGTTATAGGTTCAATATCATTTGCTGGTGTACCTTCGCCAACAGCTCTGCCGCCTTTGAGATCTGATAGAATTGCACCTGCAATGCTTTCAAGAGTTAAATCTTGATTTCGCTTTCTATTTAATTTCAGTGTTTGTGTAAACACACCATCTTTGAAATTATTTTCAACAACAATTACTTGGTAAACACCACTAAACATTGCTATAGGTAAGAATCCTCCTAAAGGATATTTTACAAATCCATCTTCTTGATCATAGTCAATAGGAGTTCTAAAGTTTAAAACTATGTGTACTTCTCCGTCTATAGGATTCATACTACCGTCGATTGTAATTGCACTGTTTAAAGGATTAGAAATTCCAACAAAGTTTCCAATTCCTGCGTCTGCTAAGAAATACGGATCTCCGTGTATAGTTAAATCAAGTCCTATTAAATCATTGTCGCTATGAATTAGCATATCATTTAATTGTCTAGCAATACTAACTAATGTGCCTTCTCTTGCGCCGCCGCCGTTTGCAGGCCTATCTGTAGCATTTATATTTCTTACAGTTGAGTTTCCGTCTGCTTGTGCAATTCCAGTACCTGCTGCTTGACCAGGTCCGCTTGTTGCTGGCTCGCGATCGCCTTGAAACCATTCAGCTACGCTTCCAAAAATACTATCTTGTTGGCGTTGACCTCTTGAGCCTTGTATACCTGTATAAAATGCCATATTAAATTGTAGATCAAAATCGACAATATCTGTATTTTGTCCTGTGTAGATGTAACTATACGATTTAATTGCTTTTGCTTGTCTAGTAAATGTTGCTAATACATTTGATGCTGGAGCAGCAATATTCGATATATCTACTTCATACGGAACAACTCTATACACATATATTTTAGGTGATTGTCCTGTTGAGGCTGCACTAAGCGGATTTGTTCCGTTATACACTTGAGTTTCTATTCTTACCCACTCTACTCGACCAAACATATCAGGCTGGTTTGTTGCAAACTCTCTGCCGTACTCACTAAGCAATACAACTTCTTCTATTATATCTTGTATTTTTGAACCCGCAGCAAATTGAAAAACTCTGTTTTCTGTATCATATGTTAGATTTCCTCTAACAAAATATCCTTCTTTTTCTTCAGATTCTACAAATCCTGCTTCTTGGAATGGGAAGTTTCCTTGCTCTGTTGCGTTTTCTACAATTTTACTTGAACCAATTCTATTCCAGGATGCTGCATTATCAGCTGCTGTTTTTAATGTGGCACCTAATGCCGACGACGGAATTGCAGACTGCGAATTTTGTTGTGCTTCAGCAACTGCTGCTGAGTCAAACTCTCCACTAGTATCGCCTGTTATACTTTCATATACTTGTTGTAATGTATTACCTACTTTAACTGTTGCAGCATTTACAGCCGATGCAAATGTTCCGCCAATACTATCTGCTAAGCCGCCAGTTTGAGGAAATTGAATAACATATTGATCCGCTGCTGGAACATTGTTAGTTCTTGCTAGTTCTGCTAAATTATGGTTAACCTTTCTAGTTAAACTGTCTTCACCAGACTGTAACACTTGTCCTACAGTATCACCTTTAATTTGTAAATCTTGTGTAGTTGTTTGGGTAGCATCTGTACTTGCCATATCGTTATAGGCAACTGCTTCAACATGATATTCTGCACCTGACTCTGTAACTTTCATTGCTGCTTTAGCAATTCTAATAGGAAAGTGTCTCTGACTGAATAACGGTGCTTTAACATTTCCGTCATCATCATATCCTTTAAATGCCACACTTAGTAAAAACGGTGCTTCGATATAATTTGAATGTCCTGCAACCAATGCTGCTGTTCTTAGATTGTGTAGAAATTGTCCCATTGAATATGGTTCAATAACTTTAAAACTAATTGCCATTGCATTAGAAAGTCTAGTTCCTGGATTAGGCGCACAGTGATTTTTAATGTGTACGTCTTCTATAAAAAATTCTCTAACACCATCAGTTTCATAGATAGTAGGAATTTTTTGACCTCCAGTGCCGCCACTTTTGATAACCTTTATCAAAGGACCCATTGTTCTATAACTAAGAGGAAAATTTAATTCTAAGTTAGTTAGACACCCTAAAGTAAAAATATAGTTGTAACTTGCAAATTGATCTAATTCATTCCTATAAGGAGGAAATCCTCTTCCAAGCAATGATAATGCACCGCTTAGTGTAGGATTTTGTATTAGTTGGGTTACTTGTGCTGCTTTTGTTGCAACGTCAACAACGGGTCTTACTGCTTGACCAACAACACCTGTAGCCACAGTGTCAAGTACGCCGCCGCCGCCCACAACAATGTTTCCTGCTGTAGACACTGTGTTTGTTACATCTCGTGCAAGTGTACTACCAGAATCTTGATTTACCGGTGTTGTTATAGGTGATCCGTTATTCGGATTAACTGCCATATTATATTCCTAGTTGTTGAGCTAGATTTTCGCCTTTTGGTAAAAATATTTTAACACCTGGTACCATATCGTACACTGGATCTTTTAATACATCCATATTCCTTTGAGCAAAAACCCACCACAATTTTTCTGATCCATATAAATCGTATGCTAACAAGTCGGGTCTAAATGTGTATTGTGTTTGTACTGTATACAGTACATCATCTGCTTCTGCAGGAACAGGTCTAATAGATAATACATCTAAGAATTGCCCTTGTACTATTGTTGTTCGATTCCACGGACTTGTTGCTTCGTATTGTGCTGCCATTAGATAAATCCTTTTCCGTCTACAACATATTGACCATTAACAAATGCATCTAAGCTAAATTTTGTAATATTCTTTCTGCTGTAAGTAGGTTGTACAACAACTGATATAGAACTACGTGTTGGAACCCATGTTCCGTTGTCGCCAACACCAACTTGTATGTAGTCTACATCGTTTGGAAGTTCTACTGTAAACATTTGCACCACAACTGGTACATCTTTAAACACATAATCGCCGTATCCATTTAATTTTACAATAGGTGGCGGTGAACCTTGATTGCTAGTAGCACCATATGCCATCTTGGTTATTGATCTTAGATAGTGCGTTGCTGCAACCCAATACTGACCTTCTTTTTCATTTTCAATAAAAAAGTCGCCAATAATAGTCATAGCATTCACTTGACTGTTCTGATAAGCTGGAAACACATAATTACTATGTGTAGGATGCAATGCATTATAGTTTGCACTGTGTTCCATGATAATTTGGGGAGTATATGGCCACATAAACCCATCAGTTTCGAGTAACGGTGTTAGCAATTTACTAGATTTGTAGTTTTGCGGTACAGAAAGACGGACACGCCAGTCTAAGTTAACTTCTGAACCCCATCTAGCTTCAACAAATCCAGTTCCAGCTGATGGAGCGGCACCTGGTAAAAGACCAACTGATCTTAGTGCTTTGCCAAAACCTGTGTCTGAAATAGCATTTGTTACTTTTTGACCTACGTTACTAGGTATGCTTGCAATTGATTCGCCAACTGATAATGCACTACCTTGTAAGTTCTCTACGCTACTTTGAGGATTCTGTGTTGTCATAAAAAAATGTTCTCCTATAGTATTATTTAGTTGACTTTATTAACAGAGTATATTATAATATATACTTATTAACCGGAGAATAGCCTTGAGGAAACAAAACTACCTAAACAACAAAGATATTTTAAAGGAAATACATAAATCTAAGAGCAGATTTTGTAGTTTCGTAGATCCAGAGTATCATCAATTTGATATCATTTTACCAGATATTGAAAAAATTAACATTCGAACTATTGCTGAAGCAAAAAGAAACAAAGCAAAAAGACTTAGTACGGAAGAATACGATAGACGCAAAGCGGCTGGTGAAAAAGTAAAACAAGCAGAATGCGAACACGATTATAAAAAAATTACAAAAGAAGAACTAATTTTTAGGATTATGACATTTGATCATATTCCTGAAGAGCCTGGACGTAAAAAGAATCCTAAAACAATAGCAGATACAAAGGTAAAACTAAACTTTCCTCCATTCCAGCATTACAAATTCAACGACGACGGTGAATTAGTATGTGTAGGCAAAAGTCATTGGGTTGGCGGCATGGAAAACGGACACTTTAGTCAAAAACATGCAAAAGCAACAGACAAACTTGCACTTATGTGGATGAAGTTATGCGACAGGTATGCAACACGTGGTAATGTACGTGGATACACTTACAATGACGAAATGCGTGGACAAGCAATACTACAACTAGCACAAATTGGATTACAGTTTGATGAAAGTAAATCAGCAAACCCATTTGCTTACTACACAGCGGCAGTTACAAACTCATTTGTACGTGTTATCAACTTGGAAAAACGCAATCAAAACATACGTGACGACATTTTAGAAATGAATGACATGAATCCTTCCTACACAAGACAACATCAAGGTGAATGGGAAGCAGCTATGAAGCGAGAAAAAGAGGCAAAAAAAGATTGACCTTACCCAGTATTTCATGTATACTGTAGTTAATAAGTACGGAGAAAATACGTTTTGTTTAAAAAGGCAGCAGTCTTTACAGATATCCACTTTGGATTAAAAGGCAACAGTAAAGTACACAACGACGATTGTGAAGAATTTATCGATTGGTTTATTGACCAAGCAAAAGAAAACGGGTGCGAAACCGGTATATTCTGCGGTGATTGGCATCATAATCGTAATTCATTAAATCTAACAACTATGGACGCAACTATACGCAGCCTAGAAAAACTAGGTAAAGCATTTGACAAGTTCTATATGTTTGTTGGCAATCATGACTTATATTACAAAGACAAACGTGATGTAAGTTCAACTATTTTTGGGAAGCACATTGACGGTATTACGTTTGTAGACGAAATCTACGAAGAAGAAGATGTTGCACTTGTACCTTGGTTAGTAGGCGAAGAGTGGAAGAAAATAGAAGGCATCAAAGCCAAATATATGTTTGGACATTTTGAACTTCCAAGTTTTTACATGAATGCTATGGTACAAATGCCTGACCATGGAGACTTACGTCCGCAACACTTTAAAAATCAAGACTATGTGTTTAGCGGACATTTCCACAAACGTCAAGTACAAGGAAAAATACACTATATCGGCAATACGTTTCCTCACAATTATGCTGATGCTGGCGATGACGAACGCGGTATGATGATACTTGATCGCGAAAACGGCAAAGAGCCAGAGTACATCAATTGGTGGAACTGTCCTAAGTATCGTACAATTAAACTTAGTGAACTAATTGACAATGCTGACAAAGTAATAAAACCTAAAATGTATCTTCGTGTAACATTAGATCTTCCTATATCATATGAAGAAGCGCAGTTTATCAAAGAAACATTTATTAATCAATATAACTGTAGAGAAATTACACTTATTCCTCAAAAACAGATTGAAGAAATTTCTAGTGATATTGATATTGAACATTTTGAAAGTGTAGATCAAATTGTAACAAAAGAAATTGCTGCTATTGAGAGTGACAATTTCAATAAGAAAATGCTATTGGACATCTATAACGAACTATGATTAAAATTAAAGATCTTACTGTAAAGAATTTTATGAGCGTGGGCAATCAAACCCAAGCTGTAGATTTCGACAAAGAACAACTGACTTTGGTGCTCGGTGAAAATCTCGATCAAGGAGGTGACGATTCTGGCTCACGAAACGGTACTGGTAAAACTACGATAATCAATGCATTATCCTACGCTATGTACGGCCAAGCACTGACCAACATCAAGCGGAACAATCTTATTAACAAGACTAATTCCAAAGGAATGTTGGTCACCCTACACTTTGAGAAAGACGGACAAGACTATAGGATTGAGCGAGGACGCTCTCCTAATGTATTGAAGTTTTATATCAATGAACAAGAACAAGAACTAGTTGACGAAAGTCAAGGTGATAGTCGCAAGACACAAGAGTTTATTAGCGACTTGCTAGGTATGAGCCACGATATGTTCAAACATATTGTTGCACTAAACACATACAGTGAACCGTTTCTAAGTATGCGACAAAACGATCAACGTGCTATTATTGAGCAGTTGCTCGGTATTACTATTTTGTCTGAAAAGGCAGAAAATTTAAAAGAGCAAGTACGCAAAACTAAAGAAGAAATTAACTTAGAAACTAATCGAATAGAAGCAGTACAAAAAGCAAACGAACACATTCAAGAAACAATCAAAAGTTTAGGTGTAAAACAAAGTGCGTGGCAGAATAAGAAACGTACAGACATTGAAAATTTACAAAAATCTATCACGGAATTAGAACAACTAGACATTGATGCAGAGCTAGAAGCACATGAAAAACTAGCAAATTGGACCGAACTAAACAATTCTATTTTGGCTCTAAATAAAGAAAAAAGCACACTAGAGAGTGCATTACTACGTGCCACTAAATCTGTTGAAAAGGCGGAAAAAGACATCGCAAATCTTGACGATGCAACGTGTTATACTTGCGGACAAGCTCTACACGACGATAAAAAAGCGGAAATTGAGTCAAGAAAAGCAAAAGAATTAAACGATGCAATGGCATATCAAACGGAAGTTGCTGATAAACTAGAAGATGTATTAAAAGGATTAACAGATATCGGAGATATCAACGGTCGTCCTAATACATTTTATGAAACTGCTAAAGAAGCATACGACCATAGAAATAATGTAGATAATTTAAAACAAGCATTATCAAGCAAAGAACAAGAAGCAGATCCTTATCAAGGTCAAATTGAAGAATTAGAGCATGAAGCAATACAAGAAGTTAGTTGGGATACTATAAACGAACTAACTAGTTTGCGTGAACATCAAGATTTCTTACAAAAACTTCTTACTAACAAAGATAGTTTTATTCGTAAGAAAATTATTGATCAAAATCTTGCATACCTAAACAACAGATTGTCTTACTATCTTGACAAACTAGGTTTGCCGCATCAAGTACAATTCCAAAACGATCTAACTGTTGAAATTACACAGCTAGGACAGGATCTAGACTTTGATAACTTGTCACGAGGCGAGCGCAATAGACTTATCTTAGGATTGAGCTTTGCATTCCGTGATGTTTGGGAGAGTTTGTATCAAAACATTAACTTATTGTTCATTGACGAGTTAATTGATAGTGGTATGGACACAGCAGGTGTTGAAGGTTCGTTAGGTGTTCTCAAGAAAATGGCTAGAGAACGTAATAAAAATATCTATTTGATTTCGCACAAAGACGAATTAGTTGGAAGAGTTAATCATATTCTAAAAGTTGTAAAGGAAAATGGCTTTACCAGCTATGAAAACGATTTAGAAATTGCAGAATGATTGAAGACGATATACACGATCAATTAACTAAGGCATATATGGCTTATTTTAAAGCCAATGAAAAATTTGAGGCACGAAATTCTGTCCGTACTCATCGCGAAAGCAGAAAATGGTTGCGAGAAATTCGCAGACTTGCTAAAATACGGATGGATGAAATACATGAAAAGCATAATACCAAAAAAGAAGGCAACAACTAAGGCAAGCTCATAAGTATACTCATGCAGTGGACTTATGAAGGCAAAGTAATAGATCAAATACCAGACGAATATGAAGGCTTTGTTTATCTCATAACCAATCTTACCACTGGGCAAAAGTACGTAGGCAAGAAACTAGCAAAATTTAAAACTACAAAACCACCTCTCAAAGGCAAGAAAAACAAACGCAGAGGCTACAAAGAATCAGACTGGCGTGACTATTGGGGATCGTCAGATAGATTAAACGCAGATGTACAGGCACTAGGCCCAGAAAACTTCACAAGAGAAATATTATATCTTTGCAAAGGCAGAGGCGAAATGTCCTACATAGAGGCAAGAGAGCAATTTGACCGCCGTGTATTAGAGAGCGACGAGTATTACAATGGAATTATTAATGTTAGAGTTGGCGGTTCCGATAAATTGCGCAAGGCTTTGCTAGAACATAGCATCAAGGCAAAACAATCCAACACATAAGGTTAGCGGGCCAGTTTAGAAATACCGCTGTGGAAAAAGCATCCGTATAGGAGCACACGTAACATGCTGAGCGGCATCCGGTAGTAGGGTGTTTGATTGGCATAGACTGATTGTTGGCTGTCGAAAAACTGTAAAGTACATAAAAACCGTATGCACAGGAACGAAGCAACGGGTAAAAATATAGTGTATTAGCTATAATTTAGAATTATTGCTTATAAGCTATATTTTGATGTCGACGTAGGTTGGGAAAGGTCAGAGCCCATTGTACAGCAGAAAACACCTACTTCCAAGTCTCGGCTGTGACGAACTCACATGAAGTTTTGAGATTAGATGGAACCGTAACAGGTTCCGTCTGACTGAAACAATCTACATGAAGCAATTACATTATTGCTATCGCAATAATGCTTTAATTCATATTCATTACTTTCTATCATACAAAAACGAAGTGCATAGTTTGAGCGTTAGCGAAAACTTGTTTCGTGCAACGAAACACATAAATACTCTTAGTAACTTAGTAAATTTAGGAATCTAATAAAAATGAATGTCTTTGAAATTGTAAGTCTAAAGGAAGCTACGGTACCAGCTGGTGCTGTGGAGGCGTTAGGATATCCACCTGGTATGTATAGAGTAACATATCCTGCAGAAATGAATAGAATACCTGATGTTGTTACTGGTCAAGATGCTGCCGAAGCAAGATATCGAGATGAAGTAGAGCGTTGGAATAATTCTTCCGCAGATCGTCGTCGAGAAGAAAGAGAACGCAATCGCGAACAAAAAAGACGTCAAAAAGAGCGTGAACGTGAAGATAAACGTAGAGCTAAAGCGCAAGCCAATACTCCTGAAAAAAGACAACAATTAAAAGACCAATGGAAAAGACGTTTACGTAGAGGAAGATTTGTTGCATTTGCAGCCGGAACGTTAGGTCTTGCATGGACTGTGTACGACGAGGCAATTGATCAAAGTGTCGATGCTTACGGATCTTATGCAAATGATCAAATTAATTATGAAACATACCTCGGAATTCAAAAAAATATATGGGAAACGTTTGCATTTACTTTAGTATTACCTCAACTTATTACATTAGTTAGAGCAGCAGTAATGGCCGGATCAGCTGCTGCTAGAAGATTTATGACAGGTATAAGAGCTGCAAATCTATCATCATCAGTAGCGATGTCAACAACAGGCCCAATTGGTATAGCCTTAGGAGTTGTAAAATATTTGCTTGTTGAAGCGTTTATGTGGGCTGCTATCTATTTGATAACATCTAGCGAAAAAGTACAACAAACTCTTGCTAAATGGATGGTAACTGGAATATTAGGAGATATTGGTGAAAAGTCTGCAAACATCTTAGCAACTGAAGCAGGTTTCCTTGAAGAAATTGCTAATGATGTAATGAATTTAGATATCCAATTACTTCGAGATGCAGAGTCAGATGTACAAGATGTAATGGGAATGAGCCAAGAAGATATTCAAGCACGTTATCAACAAGAACTTGAAATTGGCAGCGATTTGCCAGGTGATGCTCCAGGATCTAACGGTTTTGATCCAAATGCAATTAGAGCAAGACCGTCTAATGGTAATGGAGCAGGTTCAACTGATAATTATAATCCAGAAACACCGTGGATACGTCCTGGTATGAATCAAAACTAAATTAACGGCTGACCTGTTTTTTTAGAAGTTTCTATATTTTCTTCTATAATTTTTTGTAAGACTTCAATATCTTCAACATCAGAATTAAAAAGATCTGTTGCTTGTACACCACCTCTCATGTACCAAGCTAGTTTGTATATGTTGTATTTTAAATTTTTAACTTGAGATTCAAGATTATCACTGAGATCTGTTATGTCAGAATCCGAGAAGTACACTAAACTAGTGCGAAAAAACTTGCGTAATCCAAATTAGGTGATGTTGTATTTTTATGTTCACATGCAGAACATGTAACTTCAACAGGTGGCATCTTAGTGTTGTCTTGATTTTTTAGATACGTTTCTTTAACAGCATTAAAAAACTCTTTGTCACCATTAACTAAAAATTCTTCAATAAATTTTTGATTATCTTCAGTATCGCCGTCTGGTGTAGTTACTCTAATAATCGTTGAACATACTGCATACTTAGTTATTTCGTTTAAACTATCGTACAAACGATCTAGTTCTGCCTGCTTTGCATCGCCTTCTTCCATTTGTGCAACACTTTGATACAGAGTTCTTTGTATTTGTATGTTTTTTTGTTGTATTTCTGTATACTCTTTGTATGTCAAAGGTCTAAGATTAAATTTAAAATCATTTACAGAAATTTCAAACTTTTGTGTGATAGTTTGTGTAAAGTCTAAAATAGTTTGAATTGGAAGGGTGTAATCATCTTCGTTTTTACAATTACTACAAGTTGATTTTAATTGTAAATCCGAACCATAACTAGCTAAACGTATTGATGCTAAGATATAATCAATATCTGTCATTGGTATTAACCAAGCATCTTTAATGGACGGAATACAACTTTGGATAACTTTGACGACAGCATTACCAGTATACAATGCATCTGGAGTTTTAATTGCTATTTCGTCGTTGGCTGTCATACTATAGACTTCTAGCTCTTCTGACTTTTCTAGTTTTTCTTTAGGGTACCAAACCCCTTTGCTTGGCAAGTCAATATACAGTTTAGGCTGTCTTTTAAACTTTGCCAAAGGACTATTGTTTTCCATCATTTATTCCTAAGATAAATATATTATTATACATAGTTATTTATGAGTCATAATTTCTATATTGGAGCAAAATTGAATGGCAAGCGATAATGAAAATCTAGAAAGAGAATCGGGCCGCGCCGCTATATCACTTGCTAAAGTTGATCAGGCCGCAGCAGATTTAGCTGGTAGATTTAGTGGTATCTTTACAGGTGCACCAAAAACTGTAGCAGGTGTAATGAAATCCTTTGAAGGCTTGATACCGGGTGTTACACTTGCAACTAAAGCAGTTCAAGGTTTTGAAGGTTACGTTGGCGTACTGCAAGCACTTTCAAGAGGTGGTATACATTTCAACAATCAAATTGATGAAATGATTATACAAGCCGGTAAGGCAAATATGAATCTTGGCGATTTGGCTAGAATAGCCCAAGAATCAGGAGAACAACTTGCACAACTTGGTGCAGGTGCTAATGCAGGATTACAAAATTTCTTAGCTAGACAAGCACAATTTTACGATCAAGTTGATACAGGATACGAACAAAGATTAAAACGTTTAGGAATGACAGTTGATGATATTAACGAAAGTTTCCTTAGATACGATATGCTTTCTGCTGTTAACAATGTAACTGAAAGACAGGCTACTTTAAATAGAAACAAACGTGCTACTGAATTTGCAGAAGAAATGGATCGTCTTGCAAAACTAACAGGTATGCAAGCAGATGAACTTGCTAAAGCAGTTGAAGAAACAGCTAGAAAAGGTAGAGTATTTGCTGCAACACAACTGCTTCCGGAAACCGGTGTAAATGGTGAAGACATAAGAGCTCGGTTTACATCAGATTTAGCAGGAGTAGCACGAGCATATGGTCCTGCAATAGGCGCCTTTATGGAAGATATGGTCACACAAGGATTTCCAACTCCTGGTGATCCTGCTATGGAAGCCATCAACAGTTATGCGCCTGATCTAGCAAGAACTTTTGAAACATATAACAATTTAATGAAACAAGGTAGATCTGAAGAAGCTCGAGGTTACCTCGAAAGTGCTAGAATGCAAGTAGAACGATTGCGCACAGACAGAAACTTCCTAGAAATGGTTCGTGTATCTTCATCGGGAGCAAGTGAACATGCTCGTGCAATGGGTGAAATATCAACGCAATTAAACAATAGTATTGCAGTATCAAACTCAGCTATTGCTGCAAGACTGCGAGAACAAGGCAAAGCAGTAACCGATGAAGCAATCCAAGCAGAAAGAAATCGTCTAATTAATGAAGCTCAAGCAAACCAACAGCGTGATGCTCAGAGTGGATCTGCTAGAGTTTATCAAGGATATTTAGACACTCTAACAGAATTACAACAGATAGCAAGAGTTACACAAGAAATTACTGTAAGAACAATATTTTCATACATGGAAGACGCAATACAAGATTTTGCTAATAAAGTAGCAGATTTAAAACTAGAAGACTTGCTAAGAACTGCTGTTACTGGTGCAGGCAACACAATGACAGGAATGGGTCTGTCAAGAACTGGCGATTCAGATGCTAGAATGTTTGATCAAATAGCAACTTCTTTAGTAACACTTAGCGGACAGTTTACAGGATCTACACAACAAAGTCGAGACTTGAGAACTGAATTATTAAATCTGTCACAAGAAATGAGCTCTCTTGCTGGTACGATTCAAACAGATCAAGCTGGTATTGCAACGCAGGCACAAAAAGACCGACGTGCAGCAGCAAGTGCAAGAATAAATGAAATATTAAACTCATTATCTACACTACCAGAAGCAGAAAGACCACAACTTAGTGAAGATATTTTAGCATTAATTAGAGAAGGTGCTGGACTAAATCGAGGAACAATGGGCGTCACTGGATCGCTGTTTAAAGACTTTGGTACTGAAACTATTGCAGCATTGCATGGATTAGAAGCAGTTACAACACCCGATCAAATGAGAGATATTGTAGCCAATAGCGCAGCAGGGTCAATGGAAGCATTAGTAGCATCATATAATAATAATGAAGCAAATTCAGTAAGAGCAATGCTTGCACCTACTATACAGTCGCTCACATCTAACACATCATCTTTGAACGGAATGTTAAATACTATAAGGACACAAGTTGCATCATCAAATAATGATGCTTCTGTGAATATTGATTTGACACCATTAGAAAATGCTATTAAAAGTTTACCAGCAAGTATGAAGCAACCGTTTGAAGAAGCAATAAATTCAATTAAACCTGCAATGGATCAAGTTGCGGCAAATACTGCAAGAGGTGCTGAGTATGGCGAAAGAACATTTAGAAATACTAGAGGCATTTCACAAGATTACATGAGGGGAGCATAACAAGTGAGTTGGAAAAAATATTTTACACCAGTAGGAGCAGGTAATTCTGTTGACGGAACATATGGTCCTATTAGCGGTGCCGCAGCAGGAGCTCGACCAGGTCCTGCACGTTCTAACTACAGTTCATACTTACCCGATGTTTATGTAGGTTCACCTAATCGTGTTGAGCGTTATGGTCAATACAATACTATGGATAACGACAGTGAAGTTAATGCTGCACTAGATATCCTTGCAGAGTTTTGTACACAGATCAATGACGAAAACGGTACAAACTTTAAATTTCATTTTAACAAAGCAGCAACAAATTCTGAAATACAAATTTTAGGTCAATATCTAAAACAATGGTGTAAAACACAAAAGTTTGAAACACGTATGTTCCGTATTTTCCGTAACGTATTCAAATACGGTGATGCAATTTTTATTAGAGATCCAGAAACTAAAAAATGGTTTCACGTTGATCCTGCAAAACTACAAAGAATTATTGTTAACGAAAGCGAAGGTAAAAAGCCTGAACAGTACATTATTAAAGACTTTAATTTAAACTTTAAAGAACTAGTTGCTACAGAACCATATCAGACAAACGGAAATATAACCGGCGGCGGCACACCTAACAGTGGATACTTTTCAGGTGGTGGTAGAGGCATGGTCGGTAACAGTCCTCAACAAAGTGGATCACGTTTTAGCGTTGATGACGGCGAAGTAGCAGTTAATGCAGAACACGTTGTACACCTTAGTTTGTCAGAAGGACTTGACAATAACTTTCCATTTGGCAACAGTCTATTAGAAAGTATTTTCAAAGTATACAAACAAAAAGAATTGCTTGAAGATGCGATTATTATCTATCGTGTGCAAAGAGCACCAGAAAGAAGAGTATTCTACGTTGATGTGGGCAACATGCCTTCACACCTTGCTATGCAATTTGTAGAGCGTGTTAAAACGGAAATACATCAAAGACGTATCCCATCCGCGACAGGTGGCGGTCAGAATGTCATAGACTCTAGTTACAATCCACTGTCAATCAACGAAGATTACTTCTTCCCACAAACAGCAGAAGGCCGCGGCTCAAAAGTGGAAACATTACCAGGTGGTACTAACCTAGGAGAGATTGATGATCTTAGATACTTTACTAATAAGCTCGTACGCGGCTTACGAATACCTTCCAGCTATTTGCCTACGGGTGCCGATGACGGAGCAACTTCATTCCAGGATGGAAGAGTTGGAACTGCTTACATACAAGAGCTAAGATTTAACAACTATTGCGAACGTTTACAAGGTTTAATTACTGAAGAATTTAATCAGGACTTTAAACGCTATTTGCTTGAAAAAGGCGTAAACGTTGATACTGCAATGTTTGATTTACATTTCCAAGAGCCACAAAACTTTGCGGCTTATAGACAATCAGAACTAGACAATGCACGTATTCCAAGTTTTGGTCAAATACAACAAGTTCCATTTATATCAAATAGATTTGCAATGAAACGTTTCTTAGGATTGAGTCCAGAAGAGATTGCTGAGAATGAACGTTTATGGAGAGAAGAGAATGACGAGAATCTCACAGGCGGCGGCGCAGACGCAGCAGGTGAAATGAGAAGTGCAGGCATTAGCAGTGCAGGCATTAGTTCCGATCTTGACGGAGCAGAAGATATTGCAGATGACGGTGTAGCACCAGAAAATGGTGGCGACGGAGCACCGCCTGAAACAGCAACAGGACAAGATATTGGCGGCGGAGCAACAGCACCCGCGGGCGAACAGACAATCTAAAAGACTAAATACTAACATGATACTAAGAGAATTGTTTTACTACGACAAAGAAACACTTGAACCTACTGAAAACGATCAGTATGATCCTCAGTATGACGATTCTATTGTTGACGCATCGGACACAAGAAAAACACGTCTTACATTACGCCAGATAAATCGTGCTCGCAAAGCTGCTGAAATACATACAAAAGAACAAGCTAATGAACTTGACTTTGTTCGTCAAATGTATGGTATAGCATCACAGCAAGCAGCGATGGCATAAATGGCAAAGATAGACAAGTCTCAATATTCAAAAACAGAATGGCACATAATAAGAGAACAACGTAGATGGGAGAAAGAACAAGAACTCCTACAAGACGAAATTGTTGTTCCGGAAGTGCGCTCCCAACGATTTGATACAGCATTTGTATTAGGTAACGGCACAAGCCGAGCACCAATTGATCTAGTTGAATTAAAACCACATGGAAAAATCTATGCATGCAATGCAGTGTATAGAGAATTTGATCCTGACTATCTAGTTGCAGTTGATGTAAAAATGATTTTAGAAATCAATAAAAGCAAATATCAACACAGACACGAAGTTTGGACTAACCCTAACAAAGCATATCAAAATTTAGCAGGATTAAATTTCTTTAATCCAAGCAAAGGTTGGAGTAGTGGTCCTACAGCATTGTGGTTAGCTAGTCAGCATTATTATAAAAGAATCTTTATACTAGGCTTTGATTATAAAGGTTTGGATGATGGTAAAAAATTAAATAATATGTATGCTGATACAATGAATTATAAAAAGAGTTCAGATACTGCTACATTTTTTGGTAATTGGATGCGACAAACTAAAAACGTAGTGTCAACACACAACGATATACAGTATATTAGAGTAATAGCACCTGATAATTATGTCCCTGAAGAACTAAATAATTTTAGTAATTTGAAGCATATTACCATTGAAGATTTCCAAAAAATGTTCAATCTTTCCTAGCTTCTGTGCAAAATGGCTCGTTTTGAGCCTATTTCTACGCATATTTCTCTCTATATGTTAAATACAACTGACAGCCTTACCATAGGTATAACATTTATTAGGAGAAAAAAATGGCAGATCTAAAGAAATTTGAAGAAATGCTTGAGCGCCTAGTCAACGAAGACAAAGCAGGTGCAGAAGAGCTTTTCCACGAAATCGTGGTAGAAAAATCACGTGAAATTTACGAAAACTTACTAGAAGATGACTTAGACGATGAAGCAGTTGACGAAGCAACTGATGAAGAAGTAGATGAGTCAGATGAAGAAGTAGATGAAGCTTCTGATGAAGAAGTAGATGAGTCAGATGATGAAGAAGTTAAAGAAGACTTTGATCTAGACGAATTTGAAGTTGAAGCAGATCCAATGGCAGATATGGGCGGAGATCCAGCAGATGACATGATGGGTGATGTTGAAGCAGATCCAGAAATGGACATGGGTGACGAAGAAGGTGGCGAAGACGGCGATATGGAAGACCGTATTGAAGACCTTGAAGATGCACTAGATGATCTAAAAGCAGAATTTGATGCTATGATGGCAGGTGATGACGCAGGCGACGACGACGAAGGCGAAGATGCTGGAGACGACATGGACGCAGGCGACGAAGAGCCAGAAGAAGCAATGGCGTTTGAAGCTGACGACGAAGAAGTTGAAGAAGCAGCAGACGAAGAAGTTGACGAAGCAGCTGATGAAGAAGTAGAAGAAACTTCAAAAGCTCCTAAGTCAAATGCAGAGCAGATGCGCGAGTATGTTGAAAAAGTAGTTGGAGGCCACGGTGCTGAAACTAAAGGCAAAGGTGAAGACGGCGGTGTAAACAAGAAGTCAACCGTTGCTGGTAAAAACGACATGGGCGGCACTGCATCAAACTTGAACCAGGGAGATACCGGTGATGTTGTAGAAGCAGGCAAAGGTGCTTTAAAAGGCAACGGTCTAGCAGACACAACTGCAAAAGAAGACAACGCTGGTAACGTTAATGTACCTGGTGCAAAGGCTGGTAAGGCACAAAGTGCAGTATCAGCAGGCCACGGAGCAGAGAAAAAAGGCTCAGGCGAAACAGCTGACAATAAAAAATCAACAATTGGCAGCTAATTAAGGACTAATAGATGAACAACTATTTACGAGAGCATTTGACATTCGACCAAGCAGGAATGGTTGTAGAGTCTACCGATAACGCTACAGGCGGAAAAGACCTTTACATGAAAGGCATCTGTATACAAGGCGGAGTGCGTAATGCAAACCAACGTGTATATCCTGTAAATGAAATTGGTAGGGCTGTCAAAACTCTCAACGATCAAATCAGCGGAGGTTACAGTGTTCTCGGTGAGGTTGATCATCCAGAAGGACTAAACATTAATTTGGACCGTGTAAGCCATATGATCACAGAAATGTGGATGGATGGGCCAAACGGTTACGGTAAAATGAAAATACTACCAACACCGATGGGACAACTAGTTAGCACTATGATACAAAGTGGTGTTAAACTAGGCGTTTCGTCGCGTGGTAGTGGTAATGTTGTAGAAGGCAGTGGCGAAGTAAGTGATTTTGAAATCATTACTGTAGATGTCGTTGCTCAACCTAGTGCTCCAGGGGCGTATCCTACGCCAATCTACGAGCATCTAATGAATACTCGTGGTGGGTATAAGGCATATGAACTGGCACAGGCGACCAAAGAGGACGCAAAGGCACAAAAATATCTAAAAGAATCGCTGATTAATATAATCAGTCGACTCCAATAAAAGGAGAATGTAAATGTTGGATGCACTAAAAACACTTTTCGAAAATGATGTAGTTTCAGAAGAAGTGCGCCAGTCTATCGAAGAAGCATGGGAAGCAAAGATTGTAGAAAATCGTAAAGCTGTCACTGCTGAACTCCGTGAAGAATTTGCTAAAAAGTATGAGCACGACAAGCAAACAATGGTAGAAGCTATTGATACAATGCTTGAAGAGCGTCTTGCAACTGAGCTTGCAGAATTTGCAGAAGATCGTAAAGGTCTTGCAGAAGCTAAAGCAAAATATGCAGTAAAAATGCGTGAAAACGCTGCATTACTACAGAAGTTTGTTACTAAGCAACTAAGCGAAGAAGTTAGCGAACTACACGAAGATCAAAAAGCAATGGCGGAAAAGTTTTCCAAGCTAGAAGAGTTCGTAGTCGAAGCACTATCTAAGGAAATTGCAGAATTTTACGAAGATAAAAAAGACTTAGCAGAAACCAAGGTTAAACTTGTAAAAGAAGCTAAAGAAAAATTTGCAGCAGTACAAAAAGAGTTTGTTGCAAAAAGTGCAAGTTTGGTATCAGAAACAGTTTCAAAGAAACTTGGTCAAGAAATTGGTCAATTGAAAGAAGATATCGAGACTGCACGTAAAAATGACTTTGGTCGCAAGCTATTTGAAGCATTTGCTGCTGAATATAGCACTAGCTACCTAAACGAAAAGTCAGAAACTGCTAAACTCATGAAAGTCATTGACATGAAAGAGAAGCAGATTGCAGAAGCAAAAACTCTAGCTGTTAAAGCTAAGAAAATCGCAGAGACAGCAGCTAACGAAAAGAAAGCATTAGTTGAATCTGCAACAAGAGAAAAGAAATTGAACGATCTAGTTGCGCCATTAGGCAAAGCTCAGCGTGAAATTATGACAGACTTACTGGAAAGCGTACAAACTGATAGACTTCAGTCTGCGTTTGACAAGTATCTACCGGCAGTTATCGACGGTAACACTCCAGCTAAGAAGAAGGCAGTCCTATCCGAGGCAAAAGAAATCACAGGCAATCGCGAAGAAATTTCGCAAACTAACGTTAGTTCAAAGGCAGACGCCGACAATTTAGTCGAATTTAAGCGTCTAGCTGGATTAAATTAAGGAGAAAACCAATGTCAGAACTATTAGAAGGACGCTGGCAGGATACAAAAACTGCACTTCTTGAAGGCCTAAATGGCACAAAGAAAGCTGTTATGGAAAGCACACTTGAAAATACTCGCAAGTATTTGCAAGAATCTGCAACAGCTGGTGCAACTTCTGCCGGTAACGTAGCTACTCTAAACAGAGTAATCCTACCAGTAATTAGACGTGTAATGCCAACAGTTATCGCTAACGATATCGTTGGTGTTCAGCCTATGACTGGACCAGTGGGTCAGATCCACACATTACGTGTTCGTTACAGCGACACAGCTGATAACGTAACAGCAGGTGATGAAGCACTATCACCATTCAAGATTGCGTCTGCATACTCAGGTAATGACGACGACAGCAACCCAGAAGCATCAAGCACTGCTTCATTAGAAGGTGCTGCTGGTAAGCGTCTAAGCATTCAGATCTTGAAACAAACAGTCGAAGCTAAAACTCGTAAACTAAGCGCACGTTGGACTTTTGAGTCTGCACAAGACGCTCAGTCACAGCACGGCATCGACGTTGAAGCAGAAATCATGGCTGCACTAGCACAAGAGATTACTGCTGAGATTGACCAAGAAGTACTTACTTCATTACGTGCCCTAGCAGGTACAGTTGAAACTTATGACCAAGCAGCAGTAAGCGGTACAGCTACTTTTGTTGGTGATGAGCATGCTGCTCTAGCAGTACAAATCAACAGAACTGCTAACTTGATCGCACAGCGTACACGTCGTGGCGCTGGTAACTTTGCAGTTGTTAGCCCATTTGCGTTAACAATCCTACAAAGTGCGACAACAAGTGCATTTGCACGTACAACTGAAGGTTCATTTGAAGCACCAACTAACACTAAGATGGTTGGTACATTGAACAATGCTATGAAAGTATACGTTGATTCATATGCTTCAGACGCAACTCCAGTACTAGTTGGATACAAAGGTTCTAGTGAATCAGACGCAGCAGCGTTCTACTGCCCATACATTCCATTGATGTCAAGCGGTGTTGTACTAGATCCATCAACATTCGAACCAGTCGTATCATTCATGACACGTTATGGTTATGTTGAGCTATCTAACACAGCGTCATCACTAGGTAACGCAGCAGACTACTTAGGTGAAGTTGCTATTACTAACGGTAACGTTAGCTTTAGCTAAGTTTTACTTAGGTAAGACAACATTAAAGGGCGGCTTAGGTCGCCCTTTTTTTACGACTAAAACCCTAACCGAAAGGCTTTATGGCTCGTGTTAAATTTAATCCGAACATAGAAGTACACGAAACTACAAAAAAGAAAACATCAATAGGTGGCGGAAGAATTTCTAAATCTATGATGAATAAAAGCAAAAGACGTAGTTACAAAAAGTATCGTGGACAAGGGAAATAACATTTTTATTCTCTTTTAATGATTTTACGTATGACTTTTGCTCAATAATGTGTTTAAATAATAGTGTAGTTTTTATTAACTAACTAGGAGAAAACATATGTGGACAACACCATCATACACAGAAATGCGTTTTGGTTTCGAAGTAACAATGTATGTAATGAACAAGTAGATTACATACATAGATTGCTAGAAACGCAAGACTGCGAATAACCCGCTTCGGCGGGTTTTCAATGATAAATAGTTTTACGTTCATCCTACGGGACGGAAGTAGCATATTGCGAAGGAACGCACTTTAACCCTTTAACTAGGAGAAGTGTTATGAGCAACTATACCCTTTGGTGCTACAAGCGACTAATCAAACAGCACCAAATCAACAAAATTAATAATATACTTGCCAAAAAACTGTATTTTTGGTAAAAAAGTGGTTGACTTTTATTTGTAAGATGTTATATTAATAACATAAGCTACAAAGACTTAGCTAGTCGATGTATATAGTGCAAGGAAGAGGCGTTTACCAGAGCGTCGAACTTGGCTGTTTAGGGGTGGTACCCAGGCGTGGTAGTAGAAATACGCTGTGTCACATCGCTCTACCGAGCGGAAACAGGCTCCCTG